>Ga0207422_1000139_pt1 | contig 277458 bp, 220 predicted proteins | sample MarCyaLeptolynsp_FD_187757 | JGI IMG/M metagenome (GOLD analysis project Ga0207422, IMG submission 187757) | Marine cyanobacterial communities from Panama - species 1 Leptolyngbya sp. (SPAdes) | ecosystem: Environmental > Aquatic > Marine > Unclassified | place: Panama: Panama City | collected... | reverse complement strand
ATGGTTGTGGGATGAAGTCAGACGTTCGGGAGCAGATTTTCGAGCAGGGTTTTACGACAAAGGGGGTGGGAAAAGGGACGGGATTGGGAATGGCGATCGCCCGGCAAATTGTGGAAGAGAAGCACGGGGGAACCCTCTCCTGTCAATCGGAATTGGGCCAAGGGACAACCTTCACCATTCTTCTGCCTTTGGCTTGACAAACATTCTAGGGGAGGTGAGAAGGAGATGAACTACAAATTCTCTGGCTCAATCCCCATCGCTTTGAGCTTTTCGAGTAACGCTTGCTGTTTCCGACGCTCTTCTGCTAGAACGGTTTCGGCTTGCTCGGCCCGCTGTCGTTCTTGTTCTTTTTCTTGTCGTTCTCGCTTAGCTCGTTGAGTCGCTTGCTCAGCTCGCTGTCGTTCTTGTTCTTTTTCTTGCCGCTCTTGTTCTGCCCTTTGATACTCCCGTTCCTCTGGCAAAAGAACTAATTTGCCCTCGCGATCGTAAAAACGTAGCCAATGAGCTGTCTCCCGCAGGATTTTCCCTTCCCAAGTGCCCAGCCACAATCCCAACGTTTCGCACCACAGCCATCCCCTCGGATTGGCTTCCAATTCCTCATAGCCTGGTTGATGCAAACTCCACCCTCTCAACGAACTTGCATCAAACGGGTCGTAGACAAAATAATCTTTGGTGTTAAAGATTTGCTCGTAAATGATTTTCTTGCTGCCCACATCTACCCCTGCGGTTGAAGGAGACATCAACTCGACAATGACATCGGGATATTTCCCCCCTTCCTCCCACACCACCCAACCTTGACGCTCTTTGTCCCCATCCACATTCAACACCGCAAAGAAGTCGGGGCCGCGAAAGTCGCGATTGCGGATTTGTTCGGTGCTGTAGTAGACAAACATATTGCCCCCTGTGAAATAGTCCTCGCGGGGAGAGAGAGCCTCGTGGAGGGAAGCAATGAGGACATTCATAGCGATGCGGTGGCGGTTGCTTTCCAAAGGAACTCCATCGTCGAAAATGAGGTCAATCGGGGGAAGAGGGGAGGACTGTTTCATTTTTAGGAAAAGTCTATAATTGTTGGGTTTTGGGGAGATTCAGTATTTAGAGCTGGAAACGGGGAGAAAATTGTACGGTCAGTACAACGAAGTTTTAGGATTGATTGTCATCATGAGCAAGCGTGCCGATCGATGGGTCTTGAAAAAGAGTTAAATTGCCAGATGTTCTCTTCATTCCCCAATTCCCCAATTCCCTAACTCCCTAACTCCCTAAGGCGGGTGAGTTGAGAGGTCATCGCGAGTCCCCGTGGATGAGAGTACGGTTCTAGGGAAATTGTAGCGCCCTCCTCAGATTTGCCATCCTCGGCTCTTGAGTTCATTGTGCAAAGAAACATGAGTTTGGCATAAGCTGAAACGCTTATGCTTGCGCGACTTGCGTCACAAATGGTATTAACCCAATATTGTTGGTTTTGTGCGGTTGAAATGCGTCCTCAACTCCTCTAAACAATATAGGGGCGCAAATCTTGCACCCCTGACGCAAACAACGAACGAATGAGTTGGATTTAGTTGTTCTCAGTGCCTGTCAGACCGGGTTAGACCAGTGCCATTTCTGGTTCGGCCCAGCGTTCGACCGCCTTACCGATCGCGGCCAGTTCTTTCACCAGATTATCGAAGCGATCGGGCGTTAAAGATTGCGGCCCGTCGGAGAGAGCTTTCGCGGGGTTGGGGTGAACTTCGATCATCAGCGAGTCCGTTCCTGCTGCGATCGCGGCCTTCGCCATCGCCGGAACGTACTCCCAGCGTCCGGTTCCGTGGCTGGGATCGATGGTAATGGGGAGGTGGGTGAGCGATCGCAACACGGGCAACACCGACAAGTCGAGGGTATTGCGAGCATATTTGCGGTCGAAGGTGCGAATTCCTCGCTCGCACAAAATCACATTGGGATTCCCCGCTGCCAAGATGTATTCTGCTGCCATCAACCACTCATCAATTGTGGCCGACATCCCCCGCTTCAACAGCACGGGTTTGTCCTGCGCTCCCACCTTCTTGAGCAGAGAAAAGTTGTGCATATTTCTCGCGCCAATTTGCACCACATCCGCCACTTTTGCCACAGTTGCCAGATCGGCAGTATCCATCACCTCGGTAATAATTCCCAGTCCAGATGCCTCTCTTGCAGCAGCCAAAAGTTCTAGGGCGCTTTCTCCGTGTCCCTGGAACGAGTAGGGGGAAGTTCGAGGTTTATAGGCTCCACCGCGCAAAAACTTGGCTCCAGCAGCCTGGACGCGCTTGGCCGTTTCAATAATCATCTCCTCGTTCTCCACCGAACAAGGCCCGGCAATCAAGACGATGGGATGATTTTCGCCAAAAGGAACCGTACCATTGGGGGTCGGAACCAAAACTTCGCTGGATTCTCCGTGGCGGAACTCGCGACTGGCCCGCTTGTAAGGTTTTTCCACCCGTAATACTTGCTCGATCCAAGGGCTAATTTCCTGAATCTGCTGTTCGTCAAGAGCAGCGGTATCTCCGACCAAACCGATGACAACTTTGTGTTTGCCCACAATTTTCTCCGGCGTCAGGCCCCAATCTTCAAATTCTTGGTTGAGGCGCTCGACTTCGGCTTCTGGAGAGCCAACTTTCATCACGACAATCATTACTTCAGATCCCCTGTCATTGTGTGTAGTTATTCAGAGTTAGCTGTTGGTTTTTGCGTCTTTGCGAGCATCGCGCCAGGCCGCGATCGCGCGACCAAAGTTGAGCTTAAATTCTTCAAAACCCAACCAACTTCCCAGGTGATTTTCATCCCAAGAGGCAGAGAAAACGCCATAGCTCAAGCCAATGACACCCAAGCCAAATAAACCCGCACTGGTGGCAAAGACGGCGACTGTGGGTAACTCAAACCATCCTTGCTGGACGATCCAGTAGAACAGAAAAAAACTTGACAATCCCAATCCTGTGGGAATTCCCGAAAAGAGAGCCATGCGCCGAATCATCCGCTTGCTAACTGCTTCGGGAATGGCTGCGGACAGATTGTCTTTCCCTTGGGGTTGAGACGGTTTGTTCGGTCGCTCTGTCCCCTGTTGAGCGGCGGAGGGCGATTTCTTGGACTTTTTAGCTCGCTTGCGCTGGGGTTCAAAGGGTAACGAGTTGCGTTTTTCTTCAGAAGCCATGAGCGTAGAGAATGAATTTAGCGGCGAATACCCAGACGACCAATCAGGGTTTGGTAATGCCCATAATCGTTTTTTTGGATGTAGGAGAGCAAGCGCCGACGGCGACCGATCAGCTTCAGCAAACCTCGGCGAGAGGAATGATCTTTTTTGTTAGCCTTGAGGTGCGTCGTCAGTTGATTAATACGATTGGTTAAAATTGCAACTTGCACGTCGGACGATCCGGTATCGGTTTCGTGAACTTGATATTCCGACATGATTTCCTGCTTGCGCTCTTGGGTTAGAGACATAAGATTTAGGGTATTAATTTTAAAGACAGCAGCCTTCAATTGTATCTCATATTTTGAGGACAAGGCCGAGGTTAGCAAGAACTTCCGCGAGCAGAGGAGATAGAACGTGAAGTTTGGTCAGTGGCTTGGTTTTATTAGCCTTATTCTCGCTCTAGGCGTTTTGTGGGAAATTCGGCAATTGTTATTGCTGGTTTTTACCGCAATTGTAATTGCAACGGCGCTCAACCGCCTCGTTCGCCACATTCAGCAGTTTGGCATCAAGCGCCAGGTCGCAGTTGTCATTACCTTGAGCTTAGGGGTTTTGCTAGCATTACTATTTGTTTTGCTGGTTGTTCCTCCTTTTATCGACCAGTTTCTTGAGTTGCTCGATCGCGTACCGATCGCGTTTAATCGGTTGCGCCTCGAACTGATGGCCTTGGAGCAAAAACTTCCCCCCTCTTTACCGCCACCGCCGAGCTTCAACGAACTGCTCGCTCAATTAGAACCGTTAAGCGCGATCGCTTTCTTCCAAAACTCTCTAGGAACGCTCTTAAACTCAATCGGGACTCTCTTGCAACTGCTTTTGATCCTCGTGCTGACGTTGATGATGCTTGCCAATCCCCTTCAGTATCGTCAGGCTCTACTAAAGCTGCTTCCCTCATTTTATCGGCGGCGCGCCGATTATATTCTCTCTGAATCGGAAGTCGCTCTGGGAAATTGGCTGGGGGGAATGGCGATCAACTGCACATTTATCGGTATCTCCAGCGGTTTGGGTTTGCTATTTTTCCAGGTTAAGTTGGTTCTCGTTCACGCGCTGATTGCTGGTGTGTTCAACTTTATCCCCAACATCGGCCCGGCGGCGAGTGCGATTTTTCCGGTAGCGATCGCGCTTTTGGACGCGCCGTGGAAAGTTGCGGCGGTCTTGATTTGGTATGTGTTTATCCAGAATGTTGAGAGTTACTGGCTATCTCCGATGGTTATGGCCAGCAAGGTTTCGCTGCTTCCCGCCGTGACCCTCACCTCCCAAATCTTTTTCGCGAGATCGTTCGGCCTCCTCGGCCTCATTTTGGCTTTACCCCTCGCGGTTGTTGCCAAAACTTGGATAGAGGAAGTTTTGCTCAACGATATTTTGGATCGCTGGATTCATCCCGAAAACTTCAGCACTCCCGCTCCCTCTTCGCCGCCTGGCCTTGGGAAGTAGGGTCTTTATTCTCATCCAGGGTCTGGGGTGTGGGATGTGAGAAAACCCAATTTAAAGGTGTGACAGCTTACGACCGAAGAGGCTTGCATCAAATTGACTCAATTATATCCATCAATCTCAGCTTGACAGACCAGTCGTGCGGTTATGGGGAGTTCAGAGATAAGGATAAAGGCAGAAGGATGAATAAAATGAATAAAATAAACTGATGACTGTTGACTCTTGGCGAAACTAAGAATCGCGAGTCCCGTCCGGCCAGCGAAGCCATTGCCCCTCAAACCTCTGTACGATGGGGATTAAACAAGTTTCTGATGTTCTTTTTCGACGTGGGTTTGCCCCTACTCCCTATTCCCTATTCCCTCGCCATCAGGCGCTGATAACTAAAATGACTCAACCCGAAGCTCTGAAATTACTCCTGAGTGCCGTTGCTGCTGGTGAAGTGAGTCCCGATGCAGCTCTGGAGAAACTCAAATATTTGAACTTTGAACCCCTCGAAGATTTCGCCAAAATCGACCACCATCGCAATTTGCGAACGGGTTTTCCGGAAGCTGTTTGGGGAGAAGGGAAAACGCCAGAACAAATTGCTCGCATTCTAGAAGCAATGCGCGATCGCCATACCGTCGCGATCGCCACTCGCATCGCACCGGATGTCTGCAAGCAACTCAAGAAAAAAATTCCCGATCTGCAGTACTATCCCGCAGCCAAGATCTGCGCCTTAGCGAACGGCGTACCCCTCGAACAGCGGCACGGTAAAATTACCATTCTCACCGCCGGAACCGCCGATATTCCCGTCGCCGAAGAAGCAGCCATCACCGCCGAATTAAGCGGCTTCGAGGTACAGCGTCTCTGGGATGTTGGAGTAGCTGGGATTCACCGCCTGCTGAGCAACCGCCACGTCATTGACCAAGCAGACGTTCTCATTGTTGTTGCGGGGATGGAAGGCGCGCTCCCCAGCGTTGTCGCCGGAATTGCCGACTGTCCGGTTATTGCCGTTCCCACCAGCATTGGCTACGGAGTGAATTTCGGTGGGGTGGCCCCGCTGCTGACGATGCTTAACTCCTGTGCGGCCGGGATTGGAGTCGTTAATATTAACAATGGATTTGGGGCCGCTATTTTAGCCGGACAAATTTTGCGAGTGGCGAGCAAGTTTAGCGCTCAACCGCCGCAACCCCAACTTCCACCGCAGCAGTTTAATCCTTCCCCGTGGAAGTTAGTTTACGCTCACGATGCCGATGGCAAACGAGTGTCCGGAGATTTAAACCAGTTGGCTGAGGCAGTACGCCAAGGACAACCCGTTCGCTTCCTGATTGATTTTGCCGGAAGTCACGAATATAGCTTGGACGCGCAACATTTGTGGCTCAAAAATGGCGTGGTTTACGCTCAGAATACCAGTCAATTGAGCGTAGAGTTTAAGGGCGATGTCTTGGCGTTGCGAAAGAAAGGCTATCAGTCCGCGATCGCGGCCAGTACGAACGGCGATCTAGAGATTGCTCGCTTTCGTCTAGGAAAGCACAAACCCAAAGGACGTTTATTTCACAAAGTGGCAATGCGTTGGTTTGTTTCGTAGTGCAAGTTCGGCATTCAGTGCTTTTGAGAGTTCGCGCGATCGCGCACCAAACACCAGCGAGTGCTTAAGGGTTTGACCTCACCAACATTCCTCGCTCAACTCCGTCCGAACCCTAAAAAGACACCCCTGAAAGCGGAGGGAGCTGAACCATTCTCCGAAACTTTAGCCAAAACATTGACAAACAGCTTTTGTTTTAAAGATAATTAGAGATTGTGCGTCCAATCCTGCTCGGATCGGGTGGATACATTACAAAAGCTGAAAAACGGCCGGAGCAAGCGCGATCGCGCATTTCCCCCACACCTCTTCAGCTACCTGTACGGCAAACTCAGAAGGACTATTCTATGACCTACGCAATTATCGAAGCTGGGGGCACGCAAATGCGCGTTGAACCCGGTCGCTTTTATGACATCAACCTCCTGCACGCAGAACCCGACGAAACCTACACCATCGATCGCGTTTTGCTGATCGAAAACGACGGCGAAGTGACCATCGGCCAGCCTTTGATCGCAGACGCGACGGTCGAAGGAACGGTAATGCGCCATCTGCGAGGGCGTAAAGTCATCGTCTACAAAATGCAGCCCAAGAAGAAGACGCGCAAAAAGCGGGGCCATCGCCAAGAACTCACTCGTTTGATGATTAACTCCATCAACCTCAATGGTACAGTTCTCGCGGCTGCTGATGCGGCGCAGGTAGAAGACGCAATGCCCGTTGCGGACGCGCAAGAAACCCAGGAAGGATCGGCAGAAGAAGAATAGAATTAAAGAACAAATAGAGGACTACACAAGGAACTATGGCTCACAAGAAAGGAACGGGAAGTACTCGCAACGGTCGTGACTCTAACCCTAAATATCTAGGTGTCAAGCGCTATGGCGGCGAAGCTGTGAGAGCGGGAAATATTCTCATTCGTCAGCGCGGCACAAAAATTCACCCCGGTAACAACGTGGGTCGCGGCAATGACGATACGTTATTTGCCCTGATCGACGGTGTTGTGAAGTTTGAGAGAAAAGATCGCAAGCGCAAGCGGGTCAGCGTTTATCCCGTATCGGCAGAAGTCGCATCGTAACGGCGAAGGAGGGAATGACTGTTCCCAAAAAGTTAGAGGAAAGGGGAGGTACGAGAGTGCGTCCTCTTTTTTTACAGAGATGCAAAGTTTGCTTTGAGGGAGTATTTAGTCTATTACTTTCTTGAGATTCTCTAGGAAAAAATTAGAGTCACCAAAATAGTTTGGATACCCACTTTTAAGGTCTTTAATTGATTCAACTGCAACTAGCGTGACAATAATATTATCATCATTTTTATATTTTTTTTCGGCAATTCCATAGTCTTTTGTTGCCTGAGGCAACCCTCCCTCTTCATAAAAAGCTAAAGATATACTTTCTTTTCTTATGTTCAGGGTTAAGAGATAGTAGCCAAGTTCTTCTGTTTCAGCACCTAAAACATTAGCGACAACTGAGTAGGTGATGAGTCGCTCCTCTACGTTTAAATCTTTCGCCAAGTTTCTAGCTCTATCGACCTTGCTTCTATAATCACTTTCTTTAGTTGTTTGTCGTAGTGAAAAGTTCTCGTTATTCTCGTATTGCTCTAATCGAGAAAAGAAATATCCAATTAGTTCAAAGAACTCCTCCCAATCTCTTGAGCCTTGTCCAATTTTAAGCGACTGTTTGGTGAATGTGTCTACAATTTCTACAGCGGTCGCCCAAGAATGTTGTATTTTTGTTCTTATTTGTATCTCTACTAAAAGTCCATTATATTCTGTTTGGTTACTATTTCTTGATTGAAACTTGTAAATTAAGTGAACTCCTCTATACCCTGACAGTTTTGGTTCTTCTATATAATCTTTCGTGCTATGCAAAATATTTCTTGTCTTGCTACATTCCATGGCTTCTTTAAGGTCGTAAACCTGCTTTATGTTAGTCAAGACTGCTCTACATCCTCCTAAATCTTGCATTCGACTAAGTTGCATTTTAGGATATCTTTCTAGTTTACTTAAAACAGAAGATATTCTTTTTAGTCTTTGAATAATGAGAGCATGATTGTCGATCTTTTTTGCATGATATTTCAAAAGACTTCTTATCTTGTTGAGTGGGTAAGCATGCGACGCTCTCCAGTTATTAACTATATTTATTGTTTCATCGTATTTTTTATCATTAACATCCAGGTAACTTATTAATTTTCCAGCTTTGTTTACAGCACTTTTTGAAAACTCTGGTTTGATCCAAGTCATTGATTGTATACTAAATATTGCTCTTGATTGATTAGATTGGTTGATAACATCACTTTGTCTAAGTGATGGGTTGACTTTCTTTCTATCCTAACTTTCGCTTAATGTGAATTAGAGGCTCAAACCTTTATTTTTTCTTGCTATTATCTTGCAAAAGCAAGAGTTTTATGTCATTCATATTGGACATAACTGATAAAAAGAAAGTCAAAACTTTAGTAACTCTGTGGCGGTTGAGCTAAGTTTTCAAACTTCGTTAGTTCTGGCTGAAACAATAATTTCACCGTTCCTGTGGGGCCGTTACGGTGTTTGGTGATGATGACTTCGGCAATATTGCGATCGGGAGAGTCGGGATTATAGTAAGAGTCGCGGTAGAGCATGATCACCAGATCCGCGTCTTGCTCGATCGACCCAGATTCGCGTAAATCCGACATCATCGGCCGCTTGTTGGTGCGAGACTCAACCCCGCGACTGAGCTGGGAGAGAGCAATTACGGGGGCATTGACTTCGCGGGCCAGACCCTTGAGCGATCGCGTAATTTTTGCGAGTTCCTGTACCCGGTTATCTCCGCCGCCTTCCATCAACTGTAAATAGTCCAGCAGCACCAGGCCCAATCTTCCTCCCTGTTCCGCTTGCAGGCGACGAACTTGCGATCGCATCTGCATGACCGTGAGAGTGGCACTATCGTCGATAAAAATAGGCAACTCCGACAGCGTGCCAATGGCCAAACTCAGCGGTTCGAGTTCGTTTTGGCTCAACCGTCCTGATCGCAAGCGGTTGCTTTCGATACCCGCCTCGCTCGCCAACAGCCGCTGTGCGAGTTGTTCCTTCGACATCTCCAAGCTAAAAATGGCGACCGGAAGTTGGTGAAGCTTGGCAACATTCGCCGCAATTCCCAACCCCAGAGCCGTTTTCCCCATCGACGGCCGTCCCGCTACCACAATTAAATCGGAACGCTGAAAGCCGCTCGTCATTGCGTCGAGGTCGTAAAAATCGCAGCTCAAACCGGGAAGGGCCGTATCTTGCTGGAGATTTTCTAACTCATCAAGGGTTTGAATTAACGTTTCCGCGATCGCCACCAACCCTTGTTGGGGACGCTTTTGCGTCAGATTAAACACTTTCTGTTCGGCGCGATCGAGAACCACTTCCAGTTCCAGCGAAGTATCGCCACCGAGATCGATAATGTCGCGACCCGCAGCAATCAGTTGGCGGCGCAGGTACTTGTCCATCACCAACTGCGCGTAGCGGTCGATATTCACCGCCGAAACTGTGCGGTCTACCAACTGTGCCAGTTTCCCCGTCCCGCCCACCTTCTCTAGCAAAGCGCGATCGGCCAGCCAACTGGTCGCCGTCATTAAATCCGTCGGCTTTCCCTGACGGTGCAACTCTTGCAGCGCTTGATAAATCTCGCGGTGAGCGCTGATATAAAAAGCCTCAACAACCAGCAAGTCAACCACTCGCCCCATAGCTTCCGGGTCGAGCAAAATTCCCCCCAAAATCGACTCTTCCGCCTCCACATTCTGAGGGGGAACTGAATTGCCAACCAAAGCCGGATTTATTTCGTCAGCCATTGCTAGTCATTGAACTTCGGCTCGCCGCTACCCAAACTAAAGGTTCCACGACGCAACGCAGCGAGGGAGAGAGATCGGGAAGGGAGGTCTGAGAAAATACGGGGATGCACAGATGCAGTGAGGGATAAATTAAACAGTTGTCTGTTTCCCGATCTCATTCGCTCGGTCTCCACTCAAAGCTGTTTCGCAAATGTCTCCCCATTTTCTCTGCGCCTCAGTACCTCTGTGGTTTTTCTCACTCAACAATCAAGACTGTGTGAAACTCATTTTCAGCCTGTGATTTTAGAAGCTTTGAGAGCGCGGTTTTGTCTCCAAATTGTCTGGAAACTTTATTCTGTCGCAGTCAAGTTGCACAGCACGGTTCAGTTGGCAATTTTTGCTCGAGGCGGCCAAAAAACAACGAGCGAAGAGATAGTCCGCGTCACCCCTAACCCTCAACAACATCAGAGTGGTATGCCTACTGAGCTTCTCCCTTCGCCGGTGCAACTTCAAACTCAACTTCTGCCGTCACCTCAGGGTGCAACTTGACTTGAGCAGTGTAAATGCCGAGTTTACTAATTTCAGGCAAGGTAATGCCTCGACGATCCACTTCCTGACCGGCATTTTCGAGAATCGTATCGGCGAGATCTTGAGTGGTGACCGTCCCAAAAATAGCTTCGCCCTCACCCACTTGCTTGCGAATGGTCAAGCGTCCAATGGTTGCCAGAGCCACTTTCTGAGCTTCCGCTTGCTGCTTAATTTCCAGCAATCTCTGACGCTCTTTTTCCTTACGACGTTCGACTTGTTTGATAACTCCAGGGGTTGCTCGCATGGCGAGGCCCTGGGGAACTAAATAGTTGCGAGCATAGCCAGGGGCAACGTCTAATAAGTCGCCGGATTTGCCGAGCTTGCTAACATCCTGATTCAGTACAACTTGTACGCGCTTTACCATAGTCTCTCCTAATGAGTGCTGCCGATCTGTCAAAACATTTAATTTTATAATTGCTGGCAGCGCGATCGCAACTCCCGTCGAAACAGTTCGCGTCTGGGTTAGAAACAAAACAGCGAAGGTTCGATGTGGGGGTTGGGTTTAAACATCGTCTGTTTCAACATCGGGATTGTCAGTTGAGGGATGATTGATTTCTTCCTTAAAACCTCGTAGAGTTTTGCCAAGGGCACTTCCCATTTCGGGAATCTTCTTAGACCCGAAGACAAAAAGCACCACAATTCCGATGACGGCGACTTCAGGCCAGCCCAAACCAAACATTTCGCTCCTCCGACTTCCTAAAGTTATATTGATTCTGATTTCAACAACTGCAAGCCTCAGTATATCGTTAATGCTAAAGACCGTATTGGCATCCTCCCCTCGTCAAAAAATCTTCTGAAGATTGAGAATGTTAGAAACCCAAACGCCCTCTTTGCGATCGGAACTCCATCCCCTCATTCGCCAGCTAGCGGATAGCATTGTTTCTCATTGGCACCGCTATCTCGAACTGTCTCCCTACAGCTTACCGGAGGGGCTAGGGTATGTTGAAGGTCGTTTAGAGGGCGAGCGGTTGAGAATTGAAAATCGCTGCTATCAGAGTCCGCAATTTCGCAAAATGCATTTGGAGTTGGCAAAAGTGGGGGCAACTTTGGATATTTTGCACTGCGTCATGTTTCCCAGGTCTGAATATCCCCTACCCATGTTTGGCTGCGACTTGGTGTCGGGACGGGGACAGCTCAGTGCGGCGATCGTCGATCTGTCTCCCACAAGTCCGGAAGGGATGCTCCCAGACTCCTATCGCGACGCACTCTCAGGGCTTCCTAGCGTTCAATTTTCTCAACCTCGCGACTTGCCAGCGTGGGGGGATATTTTCTCCGACCATTGCCTGTTTATTCGCCCTAGCAGTGCAGAGGAGGAGAAGCATTTTCTCAAGCGAGTGACAGACTTTCTCGAACTCCACTGCCAACAAGCGCTTCAGGTTGAACCGCTGTCAACGCAAGAGCAAGTTTCTTATCTCGAAGGACAGCGCTATTACTGTAGCAAGCAGCAGAAAAATGACAAAACGCGACGAGTTCTCGAAAAAGCGTTTGGAACCGAGTGGGCTGAAACCTATATGACTTCAGTTCTTTTCGATTTACCCAAAGAGGAGGAGTGAGGGAGACATTTACCGATAAACCGGGAGGGTGAAGTGGAAGCAACTGCCGCGATCGCGGCCGCTCTCGACCCAAATTTGACCGTAGTGCGCTCGAATCACGTCTCGACACAACGCGAGGCCCAAACCGTAACCTTCTTTTTCCCGATCCCGCTTCAGTCGGAAGCGATCTTCAAAGATCCGGTCTTGCTTTTCTTCGGGAATTCCCGGCCCGGTGTCCTCAACGCTCACTTGCACTTTTTGAGAAGTGCGATGGAGGATTGACAGGCTAATCTGACCCTCCGGAGGGGTGTATTTGATGGCGTTCTCTAGGAGGTTAATGAGAACCTGACGAATCAGTTCGGCATCGGCATAAACTTGGGGGAGATCTTGAGGAATATCTTGATGGAGTTGCAGAGATTTGGACTCGAAGCGTTCTGTGAGTTCCCCAAGAACACGATCGCAGAGGGACGGTAAGGAGAGGGGGTGACAGTGGAGCTTGAGTTGGACGCTATTGCCCTTGGCCGCTTGTAGAATATCGGTAATCATCCGATTCATAATTCGCAGTTGGGCGCGCGCTTGCTTGTAGAGTTGTTCGGTGAGGCGGGCCGCGCGAGCATTTGCAGCACGATCGCTCGCCATTTCTAGGGTTTCGATCGCAATCGAAGCGGCCGTAAGAGGCGATCGCAAGTCGTGGGCCAGCATCGCCAGCACCCGATCCTTAAACTGCAACTGTTCGAGCAATTCCTCTTTCTCCTTCTTGAGGCGGAACACCTCATCAGCCAGCCGAATACTCTCGATGGAATAATCGACTCCATTCGTCGTCGCCAAATACCCCTGCTTGCGCTGTTCTTCCTCCCGTTCTTTCGCCTGTCGCTGCCACCGAGACCACCATTTTTGAAGCTGGCCGACCAAATCGCTCCCCGTCAAAATCTGCCGGGGTTCGGGGTGAATTTTCACCAAAGAGGGCGTTGCCACCAAGCGAAAATATTCCGCTAGATCCGGTTGCTCGCCCACCTCAATCGTTTGCAGTTCGTAAGGAAAGTCCGTTGGCAAACTTTGCAGTGTTTTCTCCAGATTGCGTATGTACTCCTGAGAACTGGGACGCTCGTCAACAAAAAGCAGGAGTTGTAGCGACATGTGAGAGGCGCGATCCGCGTCGAGCCTTACTTGCTTGCCATTAGGAGTTGCCACGCTTGTGAAAATGTCAATGGACTGGAGTTAAACAGAAGCGCTCATACTACAAGTCGAAACCGCTCGTATTTAACTTTATCTTAAGATCTATTTTATAATCCTAAACGGATAGAGCGCGATCCGCAAAAACGACTGCTCTTGAATGCTTTTGGGCAATCTGCGATACCGACCAGAAATTTCCTCTACATCAATTCTGTGGTTTTCGTACTTTTCATCATAAAATCTTAAGATAGTTTAATGTTCGCGCTGCTCAAACCAGCATTCTATCCACGCTTAAAACCCCGATATATTATGGCTCTTGGCTACTTTGCCCTCGTCCTTCACGCCCATCTCCCTTTTGTCCGCCATCCCGAAAGTGACTATGTTTTAGAGGAAGAGTGGCTCTTTGAGGCGATTACCGAAACCTATATCCCTCTACTCCACGTCTTTGAAGGGTTGAAGCGAGATGGGATCGACTTCAAAATGACCATGAGCATGACACCACCTCTGGTGTCTATGCTGCGCGATCCCCTCCTGCAAGATCGCTACGAACATCACCTCGGCTTGCTACAAGAATTAGTCGAAAAAGAAATCGAGCATAACGAGCATAACGGTCATATTCGCTATCTCGCAGAACATTATGCCAAGGAATTCAGCGAAATTCGCAAGACTTGGGAACGCTACGATCGCGATTTAGTCAAAGCCTTCAAACAATTCCTCGACAGTAATAATCTCGAAATTATCACCTGCGGGGCAACTCACGGCTATCTGCCGCTGATGAAGATGTATCCCCAAGCGGTTTGGGCGCAACTGCAAGTGGCCTGCGAGCATTACGAGGAAAATTTTGGCCGTCCTCCCAGTGGGATTTGGCTACCGGAGTGCGCGTACTATGAAGGGTTAGAGCGGATGGTAGCCGATGCGGGGCTGCGCTACTTCCTCACTGACGGTCACGGGTTGCTCTACGCCCGTCCTCGCCCTCGTTTTGGTTCCTACTCCCCTATTTTCACCGAAGCAGGGGTGGCGGCCTTTGGGCGAGATCACGAGTCTTCCCAACAGGTGTGGTCGTCGAAGGTGGGTTATCCTGGCGACCCGGTGTATCGAGAGTTTTACAAAGACTTGGGTTGGGAAGCTGAGTACGAATACATCAAGCCCTACATCATGCCCAACGGCCAGCGGAAAAATACCGGGATTAAGTACCACAAAATTACCAGTCGCGATGGGGGTTTGAGCGAAAAGGCGCTGTACGATCCCTACTGGGCAAAGGAAAAGGCCGCCGAACACGCCGGGAACTTTATGTACAACCGGGGTCAGCAAGTCGGGCATTTAGCAGGAATTATGCAACGTCCCCCGATTGTGGTTTCGCCCTACGATGCAGAGTTGTTCGGTCACTGGTGGTATGAGGGCCCTTGGTTCATCGACTATCTGTTTCGCAAGTCCTGGTACGACCAGGATACTTACGAAATGACCCACTTGGCGGACTATTTACGCGAACACCCGACCCAACAAGTGTGCAAACCGTCCCAGTCCAGTTGGGGGTACAAGGGTTTCCACGAGTACTGGTTGAATGAAACCAATGCTTGGATTTATCCCCATTTGCACAAAGCGGCTGAGCGCATGATTGAAATCAGCCATCGAGAGGCGGCGGATGAGCTGGAAGAAAAGGCGTTGAACCAGGCGGCACGAGAAATCTTGCTCGCGCAATCTTCCGACTGGGCGTTTATTATGCGAACGGGAACGATGGTTCCCTATGCGGTGCGGCGGACGCGATCGCACCTGATGCGTTTCAATAAGCTCTACGAAGATATCAAGAGCAGCAAAATTGATTCGGGTTGGTTGGAAAAAGTGGAGAAAATCGATAATATCTTCCCTAACGTCAACTACCGAGTCTATCGACCGCTCTAATTGCCCTCTTGCCCTTGACTCTCAATCTTGCCCAAGAAGCCATTGCTGTTTTACTCGACTTAGCCCAACGTGGGGAGATCGACCCTTGGGATGTGGACGCGATCGCGGCGATCGACCGCTACTTGAGCAAGTTGGGGCAAACCGCAGCTCTCGAACCCGGACAGCCAGGGGCCGATTTGCCCCAGTCCGGGCAAGCGTTTTTGTGGGCTTCGATGCTGGTATTGCTGAAAGCAAATACCCTAGAACGGTTGGAGAATGAGGAAGAAGAGGCAGATTTAGAGGATTTTGACCCAGATGGCCTAGAAGCCGTTGAACGCGCTCTGCCACTGCACCTCGAACGCCACATCCACCGCCGTCCCACTGCCCCACCCCCTCGCCGTCGCCGCGTCACCCTAGATGAGCTGATCGAGCAAATTCAGGAAATGGCTGCGGTGATGGAAGTCGCTTCCTCCCAGCCTCGGCGCGAGCGCGCTCTTCCAAAATCTCGCAAAGCTGCAGCCAAAGAAATTGCACAACTTGCCCACGATGAGAACCTGACCGCCGTCGCCGTTCAGTTGGAGCAGTTTCTGAACATTCAACTCCCTCAACTGATTCCCGACCGAGGTGCTGTCGATCTCGATCGCTTGCTGGAATGGTGGACTCAAGCCACAGCTTCGACCGATCTAGATGCTTCACATCCCCCCTCTAAATCTAAAGACCGAGTGGGGGTGTTTTGGGCCCTGCTGCTGCTTTCCGCCCAATCAAAAGTTGAGTTGGTGCAAGAAGAGTTTTATCAAGATTTGAAAATTCGCCCCCTGAGCGGCCAGCTTTCTTCTGATTAAAGAGCGATAGACTACCAAATTTCAAGAAATATTACAGATTTTTGCTTTGTGTCCGATCCCTGAGACTGAGGCCGCATCCATCTTTTATGGTCAAAATCAACTGAGGTTTGGAGATTTTACTGCAACCTTCAACTGTGATATTGATTCAAAAAGACTCTTGGAAGGGCAGAAGGATGAAGTTCCCAAAGGATGAAGGTAGAAGGATGAAGAAATTCCCTAATTCCCCATCTGTTAACTGAACCCGACTCCTGGCTCCCTATTCCCTCGCCGTCAAGCGCTGGTTAGTTTGTAACTTATGGATAAACGCTTTCACAATTTATTTGGTTTAACGGAAGACGAGGCGATCGCGCTCCTCGAAACCCCGGCCGCTCAACTGGAAGATAAAGCCGATCGCTATATTGCTGCTTCTCATCTGATTAACTTTCCCACGCAGCGCTCGATTAACGCTTTAATTGCGGCGGTGCAAGACCCCAGCACCGAACTCTACGATCGCATTACCCGACGCAAGGCGGTGGAGAGTTTGGGGCGCTTGCAAGCAGCGGTTGCTCTTCCGGCCATTCGCGCCTGTTTGGGCGACGAGGACAACTATACGGTTGAAAATGCGGTTTGGGCGATTGGGGAAATTGGCACCGACGACGAGGCAATTAAAGCCGAAATTGCCCAACTCCTCGACAAACCCAACCAAAGCTATCGCGCCATTATCCAAGTCCTGGCCAAACTCGACTATCGTCCTGCAGTCGAACAAATTCGCAAGTTTGTCGAGGCAGAAAACGAACCCATTGCCAGCGCCGCGATCGCGGCCCTCTGTCGCCTGACTGGGGACAGTTCTCAAATGGGTAAGGTCGTAGACCTCCTGCAACACAGCAACATCAACGCGCGACGGGGCTGCATCCAAGACCTGATCGACGCTCGCCACTACGCCGCCATTCCCAAAATCGCTCAATGTCCGGTATCCTTAGTCTTCCGCTTGCGGGCCCTGCGCCTGCTGGCAGAAACAGGCATTCCCGCTGGAAAGCTCAGCTTTGCCGACCTCGAACCCCACCTCGATCGCGTTATTCGCGACCATCCCGACGACCTCCAGCTCGTCCACGAATACGACCAGCCTCCCAGCCTGGAATTTTTGATTGCCGAACTCTATCACACCGATTTTGGACGCTGCTACCTGGCGAGTAAGACCCTCCTCGAAACTTACCGAGAGACTGCCCCAGAAGCGCTGCTCGCCACCTTTGAAGACAAAGCTTACAACGACTATGGCGCGCACTATCACGTCATGAAGCTCTTCGGCTGGCTCCAGTATGCCCCCGCCTTCGAGTTGCTGGTGGAAAAGGCGCTTCACAACCGCGCTCCCCAATTCCAGAAGTCCCGCGCCGCTGCAGCTCTCGCCCTCGGCCAGCTTGGCGACGATCGCGCCATTCCCTTGCTGCAAGAAAGTGCAAAAAGTCCGATTTTTGACCTCAAATATGCAAGCTTGCTCGCCTTGGAGCAGTTAGGAGCATCCCAGAGTTGGGCGATCGCGGCCGAAGATGACAATTCACTCATTCGCGCCAAAGCAACCAAACAGTCTTAAACGGCTCCCCTTCCGCGCGCTCAAACCCTATTGCCTATTCCCTATTACCTACTCCCTTCCCAAATTTTCCACCGTTCTTAACAAAGACCTATGCCCTATAGCCAAGAAATTAGCCGCGCGACCCCCGGATATATCATTGTTCTCATCGATCAATCCTTCTCAATGGAATATCCCTTTGGGGAAGCCGGAACCCGCGCCCAGGAATGTGCAAACGCCGTCAACCGCGTCATTCGGGAGACGGTTTTAGCTTGTACCGACGGCGATGAAATTAAAAATAGTTGTTATATCTCCGTCTTCGGCTATGGAAAATTTAAGAACGATGCGAGCAACGCTTTTTCCGGCACTCTCGCCGCTCAACCGATGGCTTCGATCCAAGACCTGACGGAAAACTGCCTCCGAGTGGAAACGATTAAGCGTAAAGTTCCCGACGGGGCTGGCGGTCAGGTGGAAATTGAGGATCAGTTCCCCATCTGGGTGGAACCTGTTGCCTCTGGAGGAACGCCCATGACCGCAGCCTTTGCCAAGGCGGGAGCGCTCGTTAAAGATTGGCTGAAAACCCATCCCGACAGCTTTCCCCCCGTTGTCATCAACATTACCGACGGCGAAGCCAACGCCCCCAAAGCGGCGAAATCAGCAGCTTTGGCCCTGCGGCAACTGGCGAGTGAAGATGGGGAAACGCTGCTTCTCAACGCCCATATTGCTGGCGGTGCGGAATCGGAAATTATCCTTCCCACCTCCCCCAACCAACTCCCCAGAGAAGATGACTATGCCAAGTTTTTGTTCGATATTTCCAGCGAACTGCCGCCCTTGATGCTCGAACGCGCGGCGGCTGCGGGGTTGCGGCCCGCTCCCTACGCCAAAGGCTTTGTCTATAAAGCGAAGTTAGAAACAATGATTCAACTGCTCGAAATTGGCACAAAAGCTGACTTTGGCCAGCCGCTCCTCGACGAAGAGGAGTATGAGGACGAAGAGGAAGTAGAAGTGTTGGAAGAAGAAGCGATCGCCGAGGACAGCGCGCCGGAAGAAGCCGATGATGAATGAAGTTGCAACCTTCTCGCTGCCGAAAATTGGCGAGGCGGAGAAAAATATTCAAGATCGGCTTGCCTGCAATGCCGAGAAAGGATTAGCCGCGATCGCGGATGGGGCTGGGTCGTCCCTCTATCCCGGACAGTGGGCCGAGATTCTCGTCCAAGCCTTTTGTCAGGATCGCGGCAACCCCATTGACAAAGTGCGTAAATCTCCCGGTCGCTGGCTGAAACCCTTGCAGGAGGAGTGGCGGCAATATTACCTCGAAAAACTGCGATCGCCCAATCGTAAGTGGTGGCAAGGCGGTTCGTCCCTCAAAGATCGCGGTTCGTCCACCTTTTTGGGGTTGAAATTGCAGCATCGAGAAAATTCTTCCCCGAATAACTGGCAAGCTGTGGCTGTGGGGGATAGTTGTTTATTTAAATTAGAACAAGAAACTCAACAGCTTATTTCCTTTCCCCTCCAGAATTCTGAAGATTTCAAAAGCGTGACTCCCTGCTTCCAAAGCTTGCCCGAATCTGCCTCCTCACGACCCCACTTTCAAGCAGGAACTTATGAAACGGGCGATCGCTTCCTCTTATCTACCGATGCGCTTTCCCAATGGCTTTTGCAAGACTACGAAAATCAAGGCAGCGATTGGAAAGCGGTTTTTGAACTGCAAACCCAAGCAGATTTTGTCAAATTTGTGCGACAACTTCGCAAAAATAAACAAATCAAAAATGACGACACAACCGCCATTTTAATTCTTACCGCCCCTCGTGAGTTAGAAGTTCAGAATTCAGAGGGAGGAAAGGATGAAGAGTTATGAGTTATGCGTTGGATAAGATGGTTAAATGCTCAATGTTCAATGAATGAGGCTTTGAGATCCTATGAAATATCCCAGTCGTTCGGAATATTGTAGTGCAATTCGCCACCCCAAAATTGCCTTTCGCAAAACCGATCCGGTGTCGAAGCGATCGCGCGATCTCGACCCGCTTTTAGTGAACGGTCGCGCCGTTGAGAAAACCGCAGCCTTCGGCACAAAAACCATTTGGTCGGCATCAGGAAACTTTGCTATTGTCTTCAAATATGAAACCCCCGCACCAGAGAAAACGTGGGCGGTGCGCTGTTTTTATCGCGCCAATTACAATGTTTCTCGCCACTATCAAAATGTTCTAAAACAATTAAAAAAGCGAGCCTGTCGGCACTATTTCATTGACTTCAAATGTCAAACAGAAGGGATTCGCGTTCTAGGCAAATGCTACCCTCTTCTAAGAATGGAGTGGCTGGACGGGCAAAACCTCAAGAAGTTTATTAAAGCCAATTTGGGCAATAAAAAGAAGCTACAGCAGCTTGCTGACTTGGTGTTTCAACTGGCGAAAGATTTGCGCGAGTCGGGCGTTGCCCACGGCGATATTCAACACGGCAATATTATTGTTGTTGAGGAAAAAGGGAAACTCGCACTCAAACTCATCGACTACGACAGCCTCTATTTTGTTGAAGATGGCGATACTGTTAAAAATTCGATTAAAGGGCTGTCAGACTATCAGCATCCCCTGAGAAAACGGTTGGAATATAGTTGTTTGGCAATTGATTATTTCCCGTTTCTCGTCATCTACCTTTCCATTCTCGCCCTGGCAGAAGATAAAATTCTCTGGGATATTCACAACCTCGACGATCGCGAAGGATTGCTCTTTTCCGAACAAGATTTTGCCCTGCCCGATCGCTCGAAAATTTTTACCGCACTCTCGTTCCTCCCCCCGCCGATCTCAACCCTGGCCGATCGCCTCAAGGAAATGTGTCGGTTCAGCAACTTCAAGCTCATTTCTCCCCTAGATTTTGTCGTCGCCGGTCGGTCGGTGTCCGCACCCCCACAGCAGTCTTCTTGGGCCGCAAACCCAACTTGGGGGACGACCCAGAAACAACCGCGACGGAAAAAGCGCAAGAACAAGAGAACGGCAAACAAGGTCGAGCGCTGGCAAGCGGGCCGGAAAAGCGCGATCGCGGCCGCCTCGCAAGCGATGGGAAAAACCCTATCCTCCCTCAAGAACCGTTCCCCCCTCTTCGATCGGTTCGCAAAACAATCTCAAAATCCCCCAGAACCCGAAATTCAACCCCTTCCACCGCCGGAAGTTCCTCTCCCTGACGAACGACTCGCTTGGGACCCGCGTCCTTCTAAGGTCAAGGCCAGCTATCAGAAAGAAGCAAGCGATCGCGAAGCCGCCATTCCCCCCACCAGCGCAATTGTTAAGGTTTCCTCCTCTGCGAACCCAAACTTCAAGCAACAGCTTGCCCGTTTCGCGTTCAACTCCCTGGAAACCTGCCAGACGCTCTTGCAAAAATCCACTGAGGCGATGCGAGATTTGATCTCTTATCTCGACAAGAAGCGCTAAGCTTCAGCGATCGCGGGAGTCTGGCGGACGGGGAGCAAGATGGTGAAGCCGGTTCGGCCGGGTTCCGATTTGCACTCGAGTTGTCCGCCGTGTTTTTCTGCAATAATTTGGTAGCTAATCGACATCCCCAGTCCAGTCCCTTTGCCAATTGCTTTGGTCGTGAAGAATGGGTCAAAAATCCGGAATTTGATATCTGCGGGGATGCCAGGGCCGTTGTCTTCAATCGTCACTTGTACCTGTTGAGCGGTTTCGAGAAAGACGGTACTGACGGTAATCGTACCCACACGATCGGTGGGGTAATGCTCTTCGAGCGCATCAATGGCATTTGCCAAAATATTCATAAACACCTGATTGAGCTGGCCGGGAAAACAGTCTATCTGGGGTAAGGATTGATAGTCCTTGAGGATTTTAATTTCAGGGCGATCGGGGCTAGCTTTGAGGCGATGCTGCAAGATGAGTAAGGTGCTATCGAGGCCTGCATGGATATCAACTGTTTTGTATGCGGCTTCATCCAACCTCGAAAAGGTGCGTAGAGATTTAACAATTTCTTTGATGCGACCGGCTCCAACTTGCATTGAGTGTATCAGCTTCGGAAAATCTTCAGCAATAAAGGCGATATCTTCAACTTCCAACACCTCCACGAGCGTTACTGGCGGGTTTGGGTAATGGTCTTGATAAGCTTGGAAAACCGCCAAAAAACTTTGAATATAGTCTTCTAGGGGGACGATATTGCCGGAGATAAAACTGACGGGGTTATTAATTTCGTGGGCAACCCCAGCGACCAGTTGACCCAGACTCGACATTTTTTCGCTTTGGATGAGCTGACCTTGCGTTTCTTGGAGTTCTTGGAGGGTTTTTTCGAGAGTTGCGGCCTGGTGGCGCGATTCTTCTTTGGCTGCCTGAATGTAGCCGATCAGTCTCGCGTTCCCCCAGGCGATCGCAATTTGATTGGTCAGAGTTTTGAAGGTTTCTTGCTCGATTTCGCTGAAAGCAACTCGCTGCGGATCTTGGAGTTCTAAAACTCCCATCAGCGTGTGGTTAAAAACCATTGGAATTGCCGTTGCGGCGATCGCGTTCTGGCTATTGCAGGGGTTTTGAGTTGCTGCGGCCGCTGTCACCCACTGAGGAATTTCAATCGCGTTACTACTGGGTGGTGTCAGAGGCGAACGGGTTGTTTCGTGCTGAAGCACCAAGCACTCCCGCTCTTCCTCCCAGAGATAAACGCGCACAATTTTCAGGTGAAACTGTTCTAGGATTAAATGCGTGGCATCTTGCAAAAGGCGATCGCGCTCAAAAATTGCGGTGCCTAATTCGCCAATTGCAACCGTCATCGACTGACTCAGTTCCAACTCTTGAGAACGATGTTCGAGGTTGCTCAGGAGTTGGCCAATTTGCTCGGCCATCAAGTTGAAACTCGCTGCGAGTTTTCCCAGTTCATCGTTGCTCGCGACGGGACTCCGAACCGCCAAATCTCCAGCCGCAAAACGCCTAACCGCTGCCATGAGGGTAGAAATCGGGCGCGTTAACTGGTAACCCAGAGCGATCGCGGCCAAACTGACGGAAACGGCACTCAGCAACCCCAACAGAATCGTATCGCGGAGTTGGGCTTGGATGGGAGCCAAAAATTCAGCTTGTTGTTGCGCCACAACCAGCGACCAGTGGGTGTGAGGGAGGGAGACAACCACCGCCTGTTGAACGGCTTTCCGATCGGTGAATGTAAAGAAAGGGGAATCGCCGCGACTCTGCAAGTTTTGGGAGAGCATAGGGATTGCCACTGCATTCTCTGGCTTCGTTTTTGGTAGAACCCGTCCGGAGCGCTTGAGAGTCTCTAATTCGGCGGCCGACAGCGGCGCGATCGGTTGCAAAATCAAATTCGGCGCGTCATTTTGAGCCAGTCGCAGGCCGTCGCGATCGAGCAAAATGGCAAAATCTTCTGGGTGCGAGCGGCCAATGATTTGCTGTAAGACGCTCGCTCGGTAGCGCAATAGCAGAACGCCAATAATTTCTCCCGCGCGATCGCGTACGGGAGCGCTAAAGAACAAAACTGCCCCTGATTCCCGATCTGAATGGACAACGTCAGAAACAGCAGGAAATCCAGTTTGGAAAGGCTTTTGGAAGTAGTTTCGAGCGCGATCGGAGCGCCCAACATTGCTCGGATGCGTATCCCAGACAATGGTTCCTTGGCGGTCGAGTAGCGCATAGGAGGCAATATTGAGGACATCCCGCCGTATCAATGTCTCGAACGTTTCTTCCACTTCGGTTTGCCGGGTTGCTCTCTGGGAAACGGGAACGCGGAGATAGTTAGCAAAAGAGGGCAACTGCGCTTCAACCCGAACGGCATTGAGGTTTTGAGTCACAAATTGCTCTAGCACCACGGCGGTTTGTTGAGTATTGTTCAACAAGCTCTGTTGAGCGCGATCGAGCAAAACCTGGCGCGTTTGCTGTCGTTTCCAGAATGTCACCAGGATCAAGGGCAAGAGCGATACGACCAAAAAGGCCAAAATTAACTTGGCCCGTAGGGAGGCATTCACCAACTGCTTCATGACTCAGAATCCCGTTGCAATGCCTCTAAAATTTCTGGATTAATCAATTTCTCTAAATCCGGTTGGGTATTAATGACCCCATTCGCTGCAAAAAAGTCTGTATAAAGTTTAGCGGTGAAGTGCAGGGAATCCGTTGTTTCCCCTGGAGTCATAATCTCTAAATTGCGTTTGAGATCTGGCAACTCAATCCCTTCAAACGAGACTTCATCTAATTGCAAATCTAACGCAGCAGCCACCAATTTCTGGCTCTCTTCTGGATTTTCGAGCCAGTAATTTTGCGCTCGGAACCAAGCTTTCAGCAGTGCTTTCAGTTCTTCCAGTCGCTTTTCGACAACAGATTGCCGCATCACCAAAACATCTGGAATCAGTCCGGGGGTCTGGCTGCTGTCGAAGATAATGTGATGTCCGGCATTCACCCCCTGAGTGGTATAAGGTTCCCAGGCCTGACCGGCATCAATCGTACCATCGCTCAATTTGGCAGCGAGTTCTTCAGTTTTGAGATTGACAATTTTCACGTCTTCGAGGGCAATATTGTTCTGTTTGAGCATCTCGCGCACGAGTAGTTCGCCAAAGTCGCCTAAGCGAGTGCCAATCACTTTCCCTTTGAGATCTTGCACGGTCTTGATTTCCGGACGCGCCACGATCGCGTCTCCCCCTTTCGAGACATTCACCACTAAGATGACTTGAACATCGGGAGTTTTTTCCAAAATATTCAAGACGCTGCCCAAAGCAATCAAAATGCCATCATACTTTCCATTCCGAAAGACATTAATTTGGCCGATGTAGTCTTTGTCAAATTTGGGTTCGACGACAATGCCTTGTTCGGTAAAGAACCCTTTTTCTGTGGCGATGGTGAGGGGATAGTACCCCGACCACGGGCTATAGGCAATGGTAATTGGTTCTTGGGAAAGGGGAGTATTTTGCTGGCAGGCGATCGCTAAAAATAAACTGATGCAGAAAAGGCTTAACCAACGAGCAAATTTCGTCAACATAACCAGTCTAATGAAGCGTTATTCGGGATTGGTGGGTGATGTCAGCCCCAGCATAACCCACCTCAGATTATCCAACCAGTTCCGATCGGTGCAGTTGTGTAACACCAGGTACATCTGCTGTGGATGTCAGGCTGTTAAGCTCAAACACAAGCACTCAGACTACTTTTTTGCAAGAGCAAGCGGCAGGTTTCAGGTTTGAATCCAAGCGGTCAGCCGTCGTTTAATCCCGACTCCTATTGCATCCATTTCTGAAGGCTTGCGCTCAAACTCCTCCAGGATTCGCAGCGATCGCGCGCAAAACGCTGTCCAGTTTGCGAGTCGCGCACCTCAAAAGACCCAAATATCCCCTAAGCTGGAGCGTAGCACTCACAAACCATTTCGCGACCCAGTATTCTGTCTTACCATTTATGCTTTCGAGAAGAACTAGCGGCATCCTCCTCCATCCGACTTCTTTCCCCGGTCGTTTTGGTATTGGCGATTTAGGGGAAGCAGCTTACCGTTTTATTGACTTCTTGGCAGAAAGCCAACAGCAAATTTGGCAAATTCTGCCCCTCGGCCCGACGGGATACGGCAATTCTCCTTATTTGTGTTACTCGGCATTTGCAGGGAACCCGCTGCTGATTAGTTTGGAGTGGCTGGCTTCGGAAGGGTTGCTCTCTCAAGAAGATATTTCTGACTTGCCTGCTTTCGAGCGCGATCGCGCCGATTACGATCGCGCCATTCCCCTCAAACTCTCGCTTCTGCAAAAAGCGACTCGGAATTTTGAGCAAAACGCCTCCTCAGAACGCCAGCAGGAGTTCCAAACTTTCTGCGAGACTCAGGCTGACTGGCTCGACGATTATGCCCTGTTTATGGCGCTTAAAGCGGCAAATGAGGGGGCGAGTTGGAATGCTTGGGAACCGGAAATTGCTCGACGAGAACCCAGCGCGATCGCCCAGCAGACCGAACGCCTGCGCGATAAAATTTTCTTCCACAAATACGTTCAGTCCGAGTTTTTCCGCCAGTGGTCGTCCCTGAAAAACTACGCCAACGAGAAAGGCATTCAAATCTTCGGCGATTTGCCCATCTACGTCTCCGCCGACAGTGTGGATGTGTGGGCCAACCCGAAAATCTTTCGCCTCAACAAAAAAACCGGAACTCCCGCTTGGATGGCTGGCGTTCCCCCGGACTACTTTAGCGAAACGGGGCAGTTGTGGGGCAACCCGGTCTACAACTGGCGCAACTTGAAGCGCACCAACTACCAGTGGTGGGTGCGGCGTTTGGAGGGAATGCTGGCCTATGTCGATATTATTCGCATCGACCATTTTCGCGGTTTTGAGGCGTTTTGGGCCGTGCGGGAGGGCGAAAAGACGGCGATGAACGGACGCTGGGTGAAGGCGAAAGGGGAGGAATTTTTTACCCTTGTGCGCGAGCAACTGGGCGATCTTTCCATTGTCGCTGAGGATTTGGGCGTGATTACGCCAGAAGTGGAGGCGCTGCGCGATGGTTTTGGCTTTCCCGGCATGAAAATTCTGCAATTTGCCTTTGATAGCGATCGCGCCAATCCTTTCTTACCCTTCAACTATACAAATCGCAACTGCGTTGTCTATACCGGAACCCACGACAACGACACGACGGTGGGGTGGTTTGAAGCGAGATCGCCCGAAGAACAGCAGCGACTTATCGATTATTTCGGCTGCGTCTGCGAGGAAGGAATTCATTGGAACCTTATCCGTCTGGCCTTGGGTTCGGTGGCTAACCACGCGATCTTCCCCCTCCAGGATCTCCTCGGTTTGGGAACCGAAGCGCGGATGAATATGCCGGGCCAGGCTGAGGGAAATTGGGGGTGGCGCTATCAGGAGGACGACTTAACCCCCCAGTTGAGCGATCGCCTTAAAGACCTAACTTATTTGTACGGTCGCGCGCCCTAGTGGTCTGTCAACTTTAAATTGAGGTCGGGGGACGACGAGGGAGATGGGGAGTTGGGGGAGTTGGGGAATTGGGAGACACGGGGGAAATCGACAATCCCTCATTTCTTCCTTGACAGACCACTAGTACCGCTACGCGGAATTCAGAATTCTGAACTCTGAATTCTTAGATTGTCAGTCTTTCATCGATTTTGAATGGTCGCTCAATTCCCCACGCTGAAACATTGAGCATTGAACATTCAACATTAAGTGTAGAGAAAAATGGTTGGGAGAAGCGCGATCGCTCAAAAGGATTGCAATTCACGCAAATCAAGTATTGTCAATCCAAGTACTTTTACTCAGTAAAAAATTGATAGAGATCGTGATTTTTGGGAACAAAACAAAAAAAATAGTCGAACGTAGCAGCAAGGCGTTGAGGGCTATTTTTCTCAAAATAGACACAAAGAACAACCCAACTCTATTGTGCGTATCCTCAAAAATCCTACCATCCTCCTGAAACCCTTGCAAACTCGTTCTCAAAAATTGCCAATTTCCACACTTTCTGTGGTTACAAAAGTTTACATCTTGCGGGTTGAAAATTCAGAACTTTGAATTGTGCGAGTCAGTTTTTCCCGATCGCAGTTAACGGATGACTCCGAAGAAACACAACGTTTTCCTTAGGGTTGAGCAGGTTTAAGCAGCCCTATCTTATCGAAGAGACACGAGCGATTGAGAAAACCTGCGCCTATAGCGTCCCCACTTCCGACTCTAAACTCTAATACTTCCGTTTCTTGGGTTCAAAGTCGCAAGTTCTTCCAATTTCTACGCGGGAAACTTCTACCCCGATACAGCCGCAATCGCCTGTTGCAAGCGCAGTTTATCCCATCCTTGTTGGTGCAACAGCACCCAAGATTGAATCAGATCCGGCCCTTGTAATTCCCCCGTGAGTCCGGCCCGCAGAGACTTCATCACCAAACCCTTCTTCACCCCTTTCTCCTTCGTCACCTGCTTAATCATTGTCTTCGCCTCATCCTCGCTGAAGTCCGATCCTTCCGCGATCGCTGCAACAACTGCTTGCAGAATCTCTGTTACCCCTTCCTTTTGTAAGTGTGCTAAGGCTTTCTCGTTAACAGAAATAGAGTCTCCGAACAGCAGGCGACTTTCTTCTACTGCATCGGGAAGGCGGACGAGACTGGGGGTAATGATTTGGGTAAGTTGCTCTAACCAGGCGCGATCGCGGTCGGGATCGAAGGCATAACCGGCCGCTTGCCAGTAGGGGATGAGGAGGTCTACCAACTTGTCTGCGGGGATGGCGTGGAGGTACTGACTGTTGAGCCAGTCTAGCTTGTCCCAGTCAAATTTGGCCCCTGCTTTATTGACCCGATCGAGGCTAAATTGCGTTGCTGCTTCGGCGAGGGTAAAGATTTCCTGGGTGGAGTCGGGGGGAGTCCAACCGAGAAGGGTCATGTAGTTGGCGATCGCCTCGGGAAGAAATCCCATCTCTTTGAAGTCGAAGATAGAAGTGACTCCATCTCGCTTCGAGAGTTTTTGCCCTTTTTTGTTCAGAATTAGAGGTGTGTGGGCAAATTCAGGAATTTGTCCTTGCAACGCTTCGTATAGCAGAATTTGCTTGGCCGTATTGGCAATATGATCTTCGCCGCGAATGACGTGGGTGATTTTCATCTCCAAATCGTCTACAACCACCGCTAAGTTATAGAGAGGTTGTCCGAACGCTTCCTCCCCAGTCGCCGCACGCGCAATAACCATGTCGCCGCCGAGATCTTTCCCTTGCCAAACCACCGTTCCTCGTACCTTATCCTCCCAAGTAATTTGGCGATCGCTGTCGATTTTGAAGCGAATGACGGGTTTTCTCCCCGCTGCAACAAACTCCTCCCGTTGTTCTGGAGTCAAGTTGCGGTGGCGGTTGTCGTAGCGAGGGGCCTCCTTCCTCGCCTTCTGTTCCTCCCGCATTTGAGTTAGTTCTTCGGGAGTGCAGTAACAGGGATAAGCTAGGCCTGCATCCAAGAGGGTTTGAACGGCCTGGCGATAGAGATCGAGGCGTTGGGACTGGAAGAAGGGGCCCTCGTCCCACTGGAGGCCCAACCAAGCCAAACCATCGAGGATATTCTGAGTATATTCCGGGCGCGATCGCTCCGTATCCGTATCTTCCACCCGAATAATGAATTGACCGCCGCTGTGACGAGCAAACAACCAGTTAAAAACGGCGGTTCTGGCCGTACCGATGTGGAGGTTTCCGGTGGGACTGGGGGCAATGCGAACTCTGACGGTCATGGAATTTCTAAAATTATGCGCGTTTATAGAAGGGAGCGTTCCTCAGAATACTATAGGAACGCTGAAGTTTTGCGTTCCTATCTTAATGGGATGATTTGAGTTAACGGGACTGACGGGGCTCGAACCCGCGACCTCCTGCGTGACAGGCAGGCATTCTAACCAACTGAACTACAGTCCCAATTTTTGAGCCAATTACCAATCTAGCTTGCTTTTTTCTGAATTGTCAAGGGATCTCTGTAAATTTTTTGGAACCCTTGGCCTTGCTAAAATTGCTGGCAAATCCAGGGGAGATGGGAATGGCTGCGAGTCGAATTCGGATCGCCAAGGATAAGGCGGAGTTGGTGCAAAGTTTGGTGGAGGCGAAGGGGACGACGGGGCCGTTCCAAACCTATGCAGACGCGATCGCTTTTGCTGCGGCAATGGGGGCCCGCTGGGAGAGGCGATCGCCTTTGAGTACTATCTCGACCACCGAACCCGCACCCATCAGCATTGAGGTGTTTATGGCCCGAGGATACGATGCGTTAATGAAGTTGCTGGCGATCGCGGAGACGGGGGAGACGAAGATTCTCTCGCCTTACGACCCCGCAGCGGAAGTGAAGCGAATTGCAATTTTCGAGGAGTATGCAAATGGGGGGTTGGAGGTGTTACAGGATAAGTTGCGAGGTGCGGTGGATTATACGGAACGAATTCTGTTGATTTTAACCAACGAGCGATTTAAGGATGAGCAAATTGATGAGGAGTTCGATTTGAGTCGATTTTTGTAGTTTTGTAAGAGTTGCTTGACTTTTAGGAAATTCTGTAAAAAAAACTTGCAATTGAATTAAGGATGCGCGAGCGGCGAAGGTCTCGTTACTAAGCAGGGGTTAAGCTCGGTATAATTTTGTGTAACTTGCGACACGACCGCTAGACTCTCATCACTCAAATCCTATTCGATAGGACAAGCTTGCGACAACTAGAGCTAAATCCAAAGCTCTAATGTAGAAATTTAGTCAGAACTAGAGAGATATGGCTTCAGACAGTAGAAGGCTCGGACAGTTATTGTATGCACTGCGAAAAGGAAATTTACTGCTTCCAAATTTCCAGCGTCCGTTTGTTTGGGAACCTGAAAGATGGCAGTCTTTGATGGCTTCTATTATTCTAGAGTATCCTGTCGGTCAAGCTTTAATTGGAACTGACGCAGATAGTCAAATTATGTCTGTGAGAGAACCTATGTCCATTCCAGAGAAAGATCTACGCAGACTCTTTTGTCAACGAGCCGATCTAGAAGAAGCACAGATTCAAGATACGGATGTACGTCAAATACTTCAGAAAGGTAAAGCTTATAAATGCGAGTATCTTTTAGATGGTCAGCAACGATTGACTGCTCTTGACTTAATGCTTGGAACCGCGTTTCATAATGCAGGCAATGAACTGAGCAGAAACTACAGAACAAGATGGTTTCTGCATCTCAATAAATTTGGACTGTACAATTTGCAAGCACCGGATTTGCGAAATATGTCTCATGAAGAAGCTTGCGAATCAATTGTTTTCTTGAAATATAAAAAAAAAGTTGGAGCTTCAATCTGCGCTTGGAGATAATCAAGATAGTAGAGATAGTAGAGATTTTTTACACGCTCATTTATTGTCTGTTGAGGCAGTTGAGTACGAATATAAGGAGATACTGCAAGGATCTGAGGACAAGCAAAAAGAGAAAGCCGAAGAGATTCTTAAAGCCTTGCTAAAAACGCGCTTTGAGAACCTCCGGCAGAAGATTCTAGCTGAAAATCCAGAAAATTGAAACATTAGCAATCAAGAGTGATAGAAAAGGGTATTAAACAATGGGGTCTACTCAAAAAGTGCTATTGCCAGAGAGAACGGTAACAACTCTAGTAGAAGAGATAGAAGCGCTCAGTCAAGAGATCCAGGAACTCTACTGCTTAGATGAAATACCTTGGATTATTGGAGTTTCTTGGGGAAAAGACAGCACTGCTGTACTCCAATTGGTCTGGAATGCGATCGCGGCCTTACCCAAAAAAAAGAGAACTAAGCGCATTCACGTAATCACAACAGATACTCTAGTAGAAAACCCAATTGTTTCTATGTGGGTGCGCCAATCCATTCAACAGATTGAGGTTGCGGCGAAAGAACAAAATATACCGATTGAGCCTCATCTTCTTTACCCAGAAGTGAAAGATAGATATTGGGTTAATTTGATGGGGAAAGGTTATCCTGCACCGAGAATGCGTTTTAGATGGTGTACGGAACGCCTAAAAATCAATCCAGCAAATCGCTTTATCCGGGATATGGTTCGCGCAAATGGAGAAGTCATTCTTGTCTTGGGAATGCGAAAAGCAGAGAGCAATAAGCGTGCCACAGTGATGGAAAAGCACGAACAAGGTCGAGTGCGCGATCGCCTCAGTCCCAGACCGACTTTAATTAACTCCCTCGTTTATACACCTATTGAAGATTGGCGCAATGACGACGTTTGGATTTACCTCAATCAATGGAACAATCCGTGGGGAGGCAATAACAAGAATTTGTTTTCGCTATATCGGGGTGCGACCGCAGATAATGAATGTCCTTTAGTTGTGGATACTTCGACTCCAAGTTGCGGTGATTCTCGCTTTGGCTGCTGGGTTTGTACTTTAGTTAGCCAAGATAAATCAATGGAGGCGATGATTCAAAACGATACGGAAAAGGAGTGGTTGCAACCTCTACTCGATATCCGCAATGAACTTGATATTCATGACGATCGCGAAAAAAGAGACTTTCGTCGCTTGCACGGGAATGTCCAACTCTTTGAACGCAATGTCGATGGCAATCTTTCCGTCGAACCCATTCCGGGGCCCTACACTAAATATTGGCGGGAACATTGGTTGCGGCGCGTTCTCGAAGCGCAAACGCAAATTCGCCAAACTGCACCGCCAGAAATGCGCGACATCACCCTCATTACCGAAGAAGAGTTGAGCGAAATTAGGAGAATTTGGTTGGAAGAAAAGCACGAATTCGATGACAGTCTCCCGAAAATCTATCAGGACGTGACTGGAGAACCCTTTGTCGACCCCCGTCCCGAAGCAGATAATAGTCTTCTGGGTGCGGATGAGTGGGGAACTCTCGAAGAACTGTGCGGTGAAGATAAGATGCACCTAGAGTTAATGTCCAAACTTCTCGACACCGAACGCCAGTACTTCACCAAATCTCGCCGCAGCGGGATCTTAAACGATCTGGAAAAGTGCTTTGAAACCAGTTCGCGATCGCGCAAAGATGCAATTGAAAATGCTCACCTCAAACGAGACTTAAAAAACGCCGCCGAACAAGGGGATGTGAACGCCATTAAACAGCTTACCCTCGGCCAGTCTGCATCTGAAGCTAAGACCGAACCGAAACCGGAACAGTCTCAAGCAACAGAAGTTGTTAATCCCTTTGCAGAACGGTTTCAGCGAAAAAATTGAGCGATCGCATACTGGCGTTTCCGCCATTCCTTAAAGAAAACTGTGAAAACGAAGTTTTATTACGGTTTCTGAGTAGGATGGAACAGTATTTATACTCAATCTCGTCCCATGTCCGACCTCGGCCTGCGAAAAATCGCCACCCAACTGTCTGTCAAACTCGAACGAGATGTCCTCATTCAGGGAACTGTCCATCAACTGCGGAAAAGTCTCCAGGTCGATCGCGTCGTTCTCTACTATTTCTACTGCGAATGGCAAGGACAAGTCACCTTTGAGTCTTTGAGCGATGCAACGTTTTCAATTTTAGGGAAAACTGGTGCGGATGATTGCTTTAATGGCGAATATGCAGACTTGTATTTAGCTGGACGAGTGCGTGCCATTCCCGATGTAGAAAAGGAACCAATTGCAGACTGTCACCGCGACTTCCTTCGCAGCATTCAAGTCCGTGCAAATTTGGCCGTCCCCGTCCTCAACAACCAGCGACTGTGGGGACTGTTGGTCGCACACCACTGTCGGGAACCGCGGCCTTGGTCGGAGTCGGAGATCGCCACCCTGCAAAAAGGTGCGGAAACCCTCGCCACCGCACCCGCAATTGCAGAGAATTGAACAAACTACGAAAAACTCGCACGACCGCGATCGCTTGTGAAGTCTGGGGAAAGGTTCTTGGCGATCGCGGAGTTTTTATGGTTCAATCAACGACGGTCTTTCGCAATCTACAATGATTTTTCTCGAGTTGGTTCTGAAAAATTTCGGCCCTTACTGGGGACGACAATCCATCAAATTTTCTCCCGAACAAGAGGGCCCGCTTCGACCAATTGTTCTTCTGGGAGGGATGAATGGTGGGGGGAAAACAACTCTGATGGATGCAATTCGACTCGCATTTTACGGACAGCGGGCCCAATGTTCGACGAGGGGAAGTTTAAGCTACAGCGATTTCTTAACTCAATGCGTGAACCACCAAACTAAAGGAGTTGAGGAAACGGAAGTTGAGCTAACTTTCCAGCATGTTTATGATAATGTTCCGGCAATGTTTCGCATTCGCAGAACTTGGACGCGAAATCCAAAGAATGGGAAGGATTCACTTGCGATTGCGATTGATACATCGTTTGAAAGTTCTTTAACAAAAACCTGGGATGAGTGGATTGAAAATATCCTTCCGCTGGGAATTTCTAATCTCTTCCTATTCGACGGCGAACAGGTTAAGGAGTTGGCGGAGTTAGATTCGCCACCGCAACAAGTGGTCGAAGCAATTCAAGCGTTATTAGGACTCGAACTCGCCGAACGCCTCGCTGTCGATCTCGATGTTTTGGTGAACCGCAAGCGCAAAGCACTCGCTAGTGCAAAGACGCTGGAAACGTTGGAAAAAATGGAGGAGAAATTAGAGCGAGAACAGCAGGAGTACGAGGCGGCGAAGCAAGCGTTAAGTCAGCTTCAAAATCAGTTAAGTCGCGCTCAAAGAAAGCAGAGAAGATCGGCGGATAAATTTATCACTGAAGGAGGCAAGATAGCGGCAGAACGCTCTCAATTAGAGAGTCAGATCAAAAACCTTGAAGAAGAGAAATTAAAGCGTTTAGAAGCGATGTGCGAGCTAGCCGAAACTGCACTCCCACTCTCTTTAATCTCTCCCCTCCTCGAACAAGCGAAAAAACAAGGCGATCGCGAACTCAAACGCCAGCAAGCTTTAGCCGCGCGCGAAGTGGTGAGGGAGAGAGACGATCGCCTTTTAAGCTATCTTTCTCAACTCTCCCTCAGTGCGGTGAAAGTGAAGAAAATCAAGGCATTTTTAGAGGAAGAAAATCGAGAATTAGAAGACGCGATCGCGCCAGAAGAAGAATCTTGGTTGGGTGCAGATGAGAAAACCCTAGAGCAACTTTCTCAACTCCTCGCACACCAACTTCCTCAGAAAATTCAAATAGCAGAAGAGCGGCGAGAGCAACTGAAAAACCTTGAAGAAGAACTAAACGCAACCGAAACGCAACTGCAAGTCGCAGCTTCTCCGGAAGCGTACAAGACGTTGGAAAATAAGCTGAAAGAGTCGCAAAAAGAGCTGGCGAATGCCAAGATTGCCTACGAAGCCGGCAAGCAAACCTGCGAGCAATTCAACCGCGAGATCGCGCAAACAAAGAAAGAATTAGAGCGCTACAGCCAGCAAAACATTGACAGTAAAAATGACGAACACATCATTCACGCCGCGGCCAAAGTGCAAGAAACCCTCAAACAATTTCGCGATCGCTTAACGCTCAAAAAACTCAACAAACTCGAAGTGGAAGTGACCGAATGCTTCCGCTACTTGCTGCACAAATCGAATCTCGTCCACCGCATTGCCATCGAAACCCACACCTTTCGCCTCTCCCTCTACGACCCCCAAGGACAACCCGTCCCCAAAAACCGCCTCTCCGCTGGCGAAAAACAACTCCTGGCGATCGCTTTTCTCTGGGGCCTGGCCCGCGTCTCCGGCCGCAACCTTCCCGTCGCCATCGATACCCCCCTCGGACGCCTCGACTCCTCCCACCGCAGCAACCTCGTCGAACGCTACTTCCCCGCCGCTTCCTCGCAAGTGATTCTCCTGTCCACCGACACTGAAATTGGCAAAACCGAAGTCGTACAGCTCCGAGAACAGGACGCGATCGCGCGCGAATATTTATTAGAATATGACGGCAAAAATCGGCAAACGACGGTGAAAGAAGGGTATTTTTGGTGAATTTCACCCCAAATCCGATTGTTCCCTACTCCCTACTCCCCACTCCCTATTCCCTCACCGTCAGGCGTTGATAACTGAACCTTCAACTCACCGATAAACTACCAAAAGCGAACCGAACCCACCAAAACAGCGCTAAAATCCCCAAAGCAATCCAGTCAAGGCGGCGCAAATTAAAAATATGCCACTGGACGCGATGGCGATTGGGACTCGTGAACCCCCGAACTTCCATCGCAACGGCAATTTGTTCGGCTCGCAACAGCAAGTTTTCTAAAATGCGATCGACAATAGCCAGCCACACTTGAATGCTTCTGCGAATTCCCAATTTTTTCCAATCAATCGCTCTCGTACTGACCGAGCGAATCAAATTTTGTACCTCTTCGAGAACGAGGGGAATGAACCGCAAAGACAGCGTTAGGGTGAGAACGATTTCAATGACGGGGAGCTTGAAGCGTTTGAGCGGCCAGAACAGATATTCGATCGCGGCGGCGATTTCTTCGGGAGCTGTTGTCAGCAGATACAAACTCGTGCTGTAGATCAGGGTGAAGAGAATGGTGCTGATGCGAACGGCCAGATCGAGAGAACGGCGAGTAATCGTCACTCGTCCCACCTGGTAGAGAATGTATCGGTAAGCGTCGGGTTGGGGAAAGTCGAGATCGCTGACGGGAAGTCGAGGTTGGTAGTTAATATTCAGTCCGTCCGGCGCGATCGCGGTAATCAGGAAAGCAAAAGTGCCAATCAGAAACAGCCACCCCATTTGCTGCTTCCACACCCGCCAGGGAATTCGGGCCGAGAGCGTCAGCAGCGTCAGCAGTCCCACCAGCACAACCCGCCACGGAGAACTCGCCAAAATCGGAGCGGCCAGAAAGCTCATCAACCAAGCCAGTTTCACCCGAGAGTCGAGCTGGTGCAGCCACGTTAAAGGTTTTTCGAGGTACAGTCCGACAGGGAGCGATCGCAGCAGATCCATGAGTTAATTGCTTGGTTGATTATCCTTCTCACTCAGCCTTCAACTGTAGCTCATCTCCCCATCACTTCTGAGGCTGGCGAAACCGAACAACTTCCGCGATCGCGCGCGCGCACCCCTCAGCCAGAGACTCTAAGAGCAAATCCCCCTTCTCCCGGTTCGCGATCGTCGCATCTCCCAAAACCCCGCTTCGACTCAATTCCTGCGTCATCCAAGCAAAAGGGAGCTGGCCTTCCATACTCAACAAGCTCCCTGGCGGCAAATCGGGGGGAAACTCGCAGGTTGCCCTCTCCATTCTCACCCGATCGGGCAGCAGAGAGAGCATGAGACTGGTTTCCATCCCTCCCGCGTGAATGCCATACTCCAACTCCCGCGCATCAAACAACTCCGCCGCAACGTGGGGGACTCGCCACACAAACCAGGGAAAAACCAAGAAATCTCCGTACTTTTGGTGAATATCCCGCGCCGCGATCGCCATCACCTCCGGCTGTCCCCCGTGGGAGTTCAGCAACACCAACTTCCGAAAACCCGCGCGATACAGACTCTCCGCCAACTCCATCAAAATTGCCAGCAGTGTCTGCGCCGAAAGCGCGATCGTCCCCGGAAAATGACTGTGTTCGTTCGACTTACCATAATTCAGGTTAGGCAGTGCATAGGCGGGAATCGTCGCCTCTAGCTTGTCCAACGCCTTGCCTAAAACCCCCATCCCAATCGCCGAATCAACCGCCAGCGGTAAGTGAGGGCCGTGTTGCTCGATCGCGCCAACCGGCTGAATAATCGCCGTATTTTCCTTATCTGGCATCGCTTCAATCTCCGTCCAGGTCAGATAGGGAAAGAAACGCTCTGGGGGAATGAAATTATGCAGCATGATAATTGAAAATAGGAGAACCCCCAACCCGCCAGCTGGAACCACTGGTGTTGTCACTTCAGCGATCGCTCATCAGTTCATTGAACATTGAGCATTCAACATTTATCAACTCTGAACCCTGAATTCTGAACTCTGTGTGACCCTGCCGAAAAGTCTTGGCATCATCTGTTCCAGGCTACTGCGTTGAGGCCAAAGCATTCTCAAAATCTTCGCGGGTGGGAAAAATTTCAAACACTCGATCCATGCTAGTGAGTTCAAAAAGCATCTTGATCTGCTCGTTGATCGAGCAAATGTAGAGTTTGCCTCCGGCAGCTCGAACATTTTTCAGGGACAAAACCAACGCTCCCAGACCCGAACTATCCATAAACGTCACATCAGCAAAATCGACCAAGATAATGTCCGCACTACTCTCTAAGAGATTGCCGATTTCTTGGCGAAATTGCGCGGCTTTCGTGCCATCTAAAATCCCGGAAGGACGGATCACTTTAACAACAGTACTCATAGACTCCAGTACGTCACGTGTACAAATTTCCTAACTCTGCCAGTATAGCCACGATTCAGGTTTGGGGCTAGACAAAACTTTGCACGTTCTTGGGGTTGGGTTGTTTAGGGAAGGATGGTAGAGTGCGATTGACTTAATCTAGCCGGGTGTGGGACGAACTGACTGCATTCTGTTCGGGTTAAGAGTCGAGTAACTGACATTCCCCAAATGGGATGTTAGGGACTTGCCAACAACAATTTTGCGATCCGACTGCGCGATCGCGGATGCAGTGAAGGACAACATGAATGGAAGCCTATGATGCCATCATTATCGGTGCGGGACACAACGGTCTCGTCTGCGCCGCTTACCTGCTCAAAGCGGGTTATCGAGTCCTCTTGCTAGAGAAGCGATCGCGGCCGGGAGGCGCGGCGACGACAGAAGAGGCGATGCCGGAGGAAGCACCAGGATTTCAGTTCAACCTCTGTGCCATCGACCACGAATTTATCCACCTCGGCCCGGTGGTTGAGGAGTTGGAACTCTCTCGCTATGGTTTGGAGTACCTCCCCTGCGATCCGGTGGTTTTTTGTCCCCACCCTGGCGGCCAGTCCTTCCTTGCGTACAAATCTGTGGAGCAAACCTGCGCGGCGATCGCTCGCTACAGCGATCGCGATGCTCGCAAATACGCCGAATTCACCGACTATTGGCAGTGCCTAATCGGGGCCCTCGCTCCCCTCTTCAACGCTCCGCCTTTCTCACTCCTCAACATTGCCAGTAACTTCGAGCGCGATAACCTCCAAGACTTATTCGCTCTCGTCGGGTCTAAAGGCAAGGCCCTCGAATTTCTCCGGACGATGATTGCCTCCCCCAAAGACCTGCTCGACGAGTGGTTTGATAGCGAGATTGTCAAAGCTCCCCTGGCGCGTCTGGCGGCGGAAATTGGCGCTCCTCCCTCTCAGAAAGGCATTGCGGTGGGTGCAATGATGATGGCGATGCGCCACTCCCCTGGCATGACGCGACCGCGTGGCGGCACGGGAGCGCTGACTCAGGCCCTTGTGAAGTTGGTGACGGAGAAAGGCGGGATAATTCTCACCGAACAAGCGGTGAAAGAAGTTCTCATCGACGGAGAACGGGCCGTTGGCGTTCGCGTCGAAGGCGGGAAAGAATATCGAGCCAGTCGGGGAGTTATTTCTAATATTGACGCTCGCCGCCTCTTCTTACAGATGGTGGATGCCGCTGCGATCGATGCGGCCGATCCGAAGCTACGAGAGCGCTTAGAGCGGAAAATTGCCAACAACAACGAAGCCATTCTCAAAATCGACTGCGCCTTATCAGAAGTGCCTCGCTTTGAGGGCCACAACCACAAAGATGAGAATCTGATTGGGTCAATTTTGATTGCCGACTCCACAGACCACGTTGAGAAAAGTCACGCAATGACGCTGTTTGGCGAAATGCCCGATGCAGACCCCTCCATGTACGTCGTCTGTCCCACCGTTCTCGACCCCTCAATGGCTCCGGAAGGGAAACATACGCTCTGGATCGAGTTTTTCGCCCCCTACCGCATTGCCGGACGCGATGGCCTAGGGATGGATGGGACAGGGTGGACGGAAGAATTGAAGAATCGAGTGGGCGATCGCGTTCTCGATAAATTGAGCGACTATGCGCCCAACCTCAAACATTCCATCATTGCCCGTCGCGTCGAAAGTCCGCCGGAAATTGCCCGTCGCCTCGGCAGTTACAACGGCAATGTCTACCACATAGATATGACCCTCGACCAAATGGTATTTCTGCGTCCCCTCCCGGAAATTGCCAACTACACAACACCGATCGAGGGGCTGTTCTTGACCGGGGCCGGAACTCATCCAGGCGGCTCGATTTCGGGAATGCCCGGACGCAATTGTGCTAGCGTTTTTATCCAAGCTCAGCAACCTTGGAATCAAGCGCTGGCAGATGCTCGATCTCGCCTGAAATCTTTAGCGCGATCGCTTTTTGGAACGGCGTAGTTGGTAGCTTTTCCTCACGATTTTCTGGCAAACGGATGATGCTTAGTTACGCGATGTGCAACTTAAAGTCTGAAACACCTGATTTTCCGTATTGATTGATAAGAGGGTTCAATTTCTATGTCTCTCAAACGCAGTAAAATCAAGACCTCGGAAAAAGTTGCACAAGACGTTAGTTGTAAATACGTCTCCTACGATCGCGAACTCGAAAACATTCAGAAGATTCGTCGCACCGTTTTTCAAGAGGAACAGGGAGTGGATGCGGCCTTGGAGTTTGACGGCCGGGACGATCGCGCCGATCATCTGCTCGCCTATCTGGGAGAAGAAGCAGTGGGGACGGCTCGAATACGGAAGCTTGACTCGCGAACGGTGAAGATTGAACGCTTGGCCGTACTGCCAGTAGCGAGAAGGCAAGGGATCGGGCGGAAGTTGATGGAAATGGCTTTGGAGAGAGCGTGCGTATTAATGGGGAGGAAAAACGAGACAATGATCGCAAAGTCAAAAACATTCCAGGGATCTTGAAAGTATTTCCAAGGCTGGCGGCCTTCGGCGATGAGTTTGAGAATTAACTCGCCGATAAAAATCCAGATGATGATGCGGTCGAGTATGTGTAAAATCCCTTCGTATTTGGTGGCTACTTCGGGAAAAGTTTCGATCCCGACTAAAATTCCGGCAAAAACAATAATGCCGATAATAAAGAGTTGAAAAGCTCTTGATTGAACGGTTCTTGCGATCGCGGCTTGCATAAACTAATAGTTGCCATAACGTCTGGCATGACAGTATTAATAGCAGTTTGGGGCTTTCTTGACAATCTCTTTATTCTGCTGCTGTTTCCAGTCCGAGAGCTTCTAAAAAGTTGAGCTTGGCGCGATCGCGGTCTTGAAGACTGCCAGGAAAGTAGCCTAACAAGGCCATTTCCTCTTTTGCATGAGTCAAAAAAAAGTTTAGAAACGCTGCAACCTGCGGTTTCTGGCGAAGAAGGTTAGCATCCGAGTAAAGGAAGAGCGGACGAGCTAGGATATATTGTCCTTGAGAAACGGTCTGCGCGTTAGGAGTCGTCCCTTCAATCGACAGGAGTTTTAGGGTTTTGGAGTTAGGGCGGTAAAATGGATAGCCAAAAACTCCAATCGCATATTGATTGGAACTAACTGCTGTAACCAACTCTTCACCGCTATCTCTTGAGATCGTATGAGGCGCATTTAAGAGGGATTCGATCTCCACATTCGGAAGTGCTTGCACGAACACCTTAAGAGTTCCCGATCCGCGTTCTGGAATGACGTGCTGAATGAGTTCGTTCGGCCATTGAGGGTTGACATCCGACCACTTTTCCTCGGAAAAAATTGCGGCTAACTCTTCGAGGGTTACGTTCTTGACCAACGGGTTATCAGGGTGAGCAACAACAACAATTGCATCAACTCCAATCTGAAATTCTACGGGCTTGCGCCCGTTCGCCTTGCAAGTTTCAAGCTCCTGGGCTGTAATTGGGCGGCTAGCACTGGCAATGTCGCTTTTACCCTCTTGACAAAATAGCTTAAACCCGTCGCCCGAACCTACACTGTAGAGGTTGATGATGTTGTTGTAGCCTTCATCGATGAAACGATTGTAAATTGCCCGGGACAAAGGAAAGATTGTAGAACTGCCTGCAATGGTCAGTTTCCCTTCAACTTCGAGCGGATTCACCTCTGGCAAGCGAACGCTATTATCGCGAGCTTCTTTCTTCGCCGGTTTGGGGTTGGATTGGGGACGCACTGGAGTTGAAGATTGTTTTGGAGAGGGTGTTGATGTTGTTTCCTCGGTCTTAGAAGAAGAGTTTGTTGGAGGGCGATCGCAGGCGGCAAAGACCAGTAAAAATAGACTGAAACCGATCGCGCAAATACGATTCATGATGATGTTCCTCCTTCAGTTGCCTGACTCAACTGCTGCAAAATTGGAGATCGTGACGGACTCATATTTTCAAAGGCCATTCCAGCTTCCTCTATGCCTTGTGCCAAACGCACGATCCGCTTCCGTTCTTCAATGAATTGATTCATCTCCAAGGCAAAGCGAGAACTGCCTTCGAGTAAAGAACTAATGGCTTCAGGAGCAATCACAATCGCTTCCAAATCCTCTAGTGCTTGACCGGTAACCGGACTCACTTCTCCCGGTAACAGTGCCATTTCTCCAAAAATATCGCCCTGACTTAACTGACTCACCGGCTGCTGGCGATTGTGGCGATCGAGGACGTACAGTTGAAGGCTGCCGCTGAAAATAATATAGAGTCCATCATCGGGTTCCCCGATCCGCACGACGCGATCGCCCTTGCCATAAGACTCCAGACGAGCGGCCGCGACTAATTTATCGAGCTGTTCGGGTTGAATTGAGAGGAAATAGGGGAGCGATCGCATAAACGCCCCGATCGTCTGGCGATTATCGACCCGCCTGTCAGGATGCCCCGCGAGTTGATATTCAATGCCAGTGGGAATGGGCCGGGTCAATTGATGTCGTTTCGCTGCATAATAAATCCCTGTCATCACCATATCGTCGTAGTCGTAGCAGAGTCTGTAGTCGCTGTCGCCAATGGCATAGCCGATGTAATAGTCAATATAAAAATCTTCGTAAGACTGCACCGCCACAACAGGTGGCGGATCTGCCAAAATTCCTTCGGTTGAGCGAATTACCCTCAAAATAATCTGTTTGACCCGATTCGGCGGATCGTCGTAGGAAAAACGAACTGATAGAACCCGCCAGATCCAGGGGTAGAGTTTCACGGAGTTGGTAATCACGGCCTGCCCCAAAGCGCTATTAGGGATAATCACCTCATCCCAAAAAATCGTTTCCACCCGAACGGCACGCCAGTTTTGGTCGATGACCTGTCCTTCTATGTCTTCGTATTTAATCCAGTCTCCTACTTTAAAAGGGCTGTCAAACACCAACAGAAAGCCCGAAACCAGGCTGCTGAGGGTATCTTGTAGGGCCAGGGCGATGACTAAAGATCCAACCCCTAATGCCGTCGCCAGATTGCTTAGATCGACCTTCCAAACCAGTTCGATGATGTAGTATCCAACTCCCAAAAAGACTAAAATTCGGGCAAATTGAAAGACAAGTTTGGGAACCCGAACTTGCCAGCGATGTTCCTTGCTGTCTACAGACAAAACCGCATCGATTAATGCTGTCAAAGCATAAATCGCGGCAATCCCCAACAGGGTTTCTAAGGCTTGTACCGAGGTTTGCGATCGCGTCATTCCAAAAACTTGATAGGCAATTAGAACAATTGCCAATAAGGGCAAAACATAGCGGCGGGTCGCTCGAAAAAATTTTCCCAGAGGATTGCCTCTTTTCTCGAATCGTTCGGCAATTTCTCCCAATACCAACATGAGCAGAGGAATGCCAAAAATTAAAGCGATACCCCAATACAAAAGCGATTGTTCCATAATTCTTGGGTCTACAATCTGTAGATGTTACTGTTTGCTGGATGCCATTAACGTATTAGCTAGAGGAGGTGCTCGACACAATCAATTGCCAAACTTGAATTCCATCGAGATCCCGGACGGAAGATGGGGAAAATTCATAATTCCCTTTTAGAGGTTCATAAATCGCTTGGGAGACAAGGATTTGCTTGGACTTTCCTCGAGCCAGAAGTTCATTTGCCGTTCCAAAAGCTTCTCCCCAAAGTGTATAGGCAAAATTTTGACCGCCAACAATCCCGGCTTGCACGGCCCCAGCATGCATGCCTAGACGCAGATCGAGGGCAATCCCATTTTTGTCATTGATGTGTTGCAAACTCTCTGCCATGGCCAAGGCAAAATCAACACCTCGCTTGATATGATCGAGTTGAGGTTTTAGCAAACCACAAACAGCAACGTAGCGATCGCCCATAACTGCTATTTTATCCACATCATATTTCTGTGCCTCGCTGTCAAAAACACTAATGATGGCGCTCAGGATTTCTGTTGCTTTGGAAGCATCGTGCTGTTCTGCAAACTCAGTAAAGCTACCGATTTGTGCCACTAGAACTGTTGCTTGTCGAACGTTGTTAGTAACTTTTGTATCTCCTTTCTTTAGGCGTTCTGCTGCCAAACTAGGCAGAATATTAAGTAAGAGCGCATCACTTTCACGGCTTTTTTCCTCTAAAAGTTCTGTCTGACGATCGAGACGGCGGGTCATCAGATTAATCGACTTCGCAAGCTTGCCCAACTCATCCTCAGATTCTAATTGGATTGCCACATTGCGATCGCCTTCAGTCGCTTTGCGGATTGCCTGAATTAATGTTTCAATGGGTTGGACAAAAATATAGGAAGCGAAGTTAGAGGTAAAGGTTACCAACACAATTAGCAAAATGGTCGCAATTAAAAGGTTCCGCTGAAGCGTATAAATGGGCTGATATCCTTCTGAAACATCCATCTCTGACAGAATTACCCAGTCCAAACCCTTAATCTCAAGAGGAGAGTAGGCACTGAGAACATCAATGCCTCGGTAGTCTTTGACAGTTTTGTAATCGATTTTACCTTTAAGGGCTTCTCTAGCGGCAATCGTATCAACTTTTTGGAGGAAAATAGTTGTTTCCAGATTTTCAATCAACTGGATAGTCTCCTCTGTTACTCCTTGTTCGCGAATTGCCTGCTTATACTTTTCCGGGGTTTCAATCAAAAAGCGAGAAACAGAACGCATCAGCAAATCCGACCCAACGAGATAGGTTTCCCCTGTTTTCCCCAAACCTTCTGCTTCCCAATCTTGGTTATCCGTCATAAGGTCATTGATGCGATCGACCGGAAGTTGAACGGCAAAGATGCCAATCATATGAGGCCCATTGTAGATAGGGGTCGCTAAAAACGCGGCTGGCGCGCCGTAGGAAGGGCGATAGAAACTAAAATCGAAAATTTGAACCGCTCCTTGTTCGGGGTTTTCGCGTACGGCATTAACTGCCTTGGCTAACCCACTACTCGCATAGGGCCCGTTGTCTAAGTTTGTGCCGTAGTCGGTTTCTTTATAAACCGAGTAAATAATATCCCCAGTTTTATGGTCGATCAGGAAAATATCGTAGAAACCAAAATTTTCCAGAATTTCGGCGAATTCTTGATGATATGTGGCATGGAATTTGCTGTAGTCGCTGCCGTCCTCGGCCGCAAGCAGCTTGTCTTTCTCACCCACTGGGTTGGGGTTAGTGACAATATAGTAGCGTTGGAGATATCTTGCTGCTTGCCCAGACGGTCGAAAGGTTCCAAACTTCAGGTCGCCAGGAATATTGGCGGTTAGTTTTGGGAAAAACTCTTTTTCGTAGTGTTTTTCTAAGGCTTCGTCCCAATCGCTAGGAATAAATTGCTGATTAAGTTGTTTGAAACCTTTTTTTAACTCTACCATCGCCGAAATTGTCATGCGATCGTTGGCAAGAATCCCAAGCTGGCTGTACAACGACTCAAAGTATTGTTCAAACTGTTGGGATTTGGAACTGCGAATGCTGACTAGATGTTTAAAAATAGTTGCTTTCAAAGTTTTTTGTCCCGTATACCAACTAACGGAACTAATCACGAGGATCGACCCCATACTGACCCCTAAGAGCATCAGCAGAAGTTTGGATTTGATGGTCAGCTTGTTGAAAGTGAAGCGGTTCAGCTTCTGAAGAACTTTTGAGTGCCTGAGCTGCTTAAACATAACAATCCTCGATCTAATGTCTAAATCGTTATTTTGTGAATTTGCTACGAGCGCGCCACAATCCCATTCACCTGAACTGTATCAGCTCGTCTCGCTTTTTGACCAACTTCACTTCTCCATCTTCTTGCAGGCCTGCAATTGTCCAGCCGAGGTGAAGATAAAAGCCGTAAGCTCTTAAGTTAGGGTCGTTCCCTGTAGTTAGCCAAATCTCGTCGTTTCCCCGCGATCGCAACCAGTTTTCGGCCGCCTGTAACAGGGCCCGACCGGCCCCGCGACCTTCAAAGTTGGGAAGCACAAACAAGCCAAAAATGGTGGCTTGGGTGGCGTTGGCGATCGCGAACCCAATGGGACGATTGTCTAACTCTGCAATCCAGGCCCGACAGTCGGTTTTCAGCATTTGGGCGACCGTTGTTGGCGTAATCCCTAAGGCTGCAATTTCCTCGCGCGATTGGTAGTTTTCCCGAACGCTCGTTCTGATTTCAAACAGCGTTTCAATATCTGGGTTCCGTGCTTCTCGAATTTTCACCGCTCCAAATAACTCCTAAGAAACACAACGTTTTCCTTGGGGTTGGGCAGGTTTAAACAGCCCTAGCCCTAGCCCTATCCCTATCCGATTGAAGAGACACGATCCATCGAAAAAACCGGCCCCTACAGCGTCCCCATGGATGTTTCTTTGAAAATTTTACCGATACGGACGTCGGTGGGGCGCTCTCCAGCAAACACAAATATCTTCAAATCACAACATCCAATCATTAAGCAACGAGCGCGATCGCTCGCTGAGGACTTAGAACTCAAAGGGCGCACATTGCTGCTCGCTTAGACCTTTGACGATCGCGCAGGTATTATATTCCAGCATCCCCACATAACTCCCCGTGGGCGTTCCTCGCTTGCCAATCCCGTCGGCGATTAAGACATCTTCTGAAATCTTGACTCCAGCCTCCTTAGCGACAGTTTGCAAGACCTTATCGTTGGTCGTTAACTCGGCGAAGAGAGTGGGAATTCCAGCCGCTTTCACCGCATCGGCGAGACTTTTTACCCTCGCGGCTGTGGTTTCTTCTTCGGTTGAGAGGCCGATCAGCGTCCCTTCTACCTTCAAGCCGTAGGCCCTAACGTAATATTGCATGGCATCGTGGGTTGTCACTAAGTTGCGCTTGTCAGCGGGAATAAGGGCAATTTGTTCGCCAATCCAAGTATCGAGTTTTTTGAGTTGGCGGTTATACTCTGCTGCGTTGCGGCGATAGACTTCCGCCTCTTCGGGAATCGCTGCGGCCAGTTGTTCGGCAATTAGGTTGACCATTCTCCGACCGTTGTCAACATCGTGCCAAATGTGAGGATCGGGGGTAATATCTCCTTGCTGTTCGACTTGAATCAGGTTTTCAACCGCTTTTTCGTGCAGGGGAATTTTCGGTGCGGGGGTGTTGGTCGCCTCAACCATCTTGATAATCGCCGGGTCAAAGTTCAGTCCTGCGTAGAGAATGAGGCCTGCGTCTTCGATCGCTTGGCGATCGGAGGGCGTTCCTTCGTAGGTGTGGGGGTCTTGGTCGTAGTCAATTAGACAGTCGAGGTCGATGTTGTCGCGTGCAATTTTTTCCGCCATGTTGCAGATAACGCTGTAGGAACCGACGACTTTCAGTTTCCCATTCACCTCAGACTCTTCTGTCCCCGCACCGCATCCCGCCAGAATCAAGAGGGAAACAACCGCGATCGCGCGGCCAAATATAAAAATTCTTTTCATTTTTTATTCATAAACTGGTTTATCATATTTATCATAATTCATTCATAATTAACTCATAATTCGCAAAAAATAATGCTGCAAGTTCGAGATCTATCCGTTCGCTACCGGGGACACTACGCCCTACAGCACGTCAGTTTTAAGGTTGAACCGGGTAGTTTGGTGGGGATCTTCGGCCCCAATGGTGCGGGAAAAAGTACTTTGGTTAAAGCGATGCTGGGTTTGGTTTCTGCTGCTGGCGGTGCAATTTCATTTTGGGATCGTCCCCTCAAACCGCAATTGAGGAAAGTTGCCTACGTTCCCCAACGCTCAAATGTAGACTGGGACTACCCGGCGACGGTTTGGGAAGTGGTGATGATGGCCCGGACGATGCAAACGGGGATTTTGCGGCGTTACTCGCGACAGTCGCGGGAGTTGGCGAAAGCGGCCTTGGAACGGGTGGGAATTTGGGAGTTGCGAGATCGCCCGATCGGCGCGCTATCTGGCGGCCAGCAGCAGCGGGTTTTCATTGCGCGATCGCTGGCTCAACAGGCCGAACTCTTCTTTTTTGACGAACCATTTGTCGGGGTCGATCGCAAAACCGAAGATATTATCTTTGACATTTTCCACGAGTTGAAAGCTGATGGAAAAACTGTGTTGGTCGTCAGTCACGACCTTGGAGAAACTCTCAACAACTACGATCGAATTTTGCTCCTCAACCAACAACTCATCGCCTTCGGCCCCAAAGGCCAAGCCATGACTCCCGACAATATTGAAAAAGCTTATGGCCACCGCTTGAAAAGAGTTGCAGCTTAGTTTTTGCAAGAATTGCAGCGTTTTTTTGATACAAACCACAGAGACACAGAGGAACAGAGAAAGAGAATATTTTGTTCTTCTAGTAATAACGTAAAAAACATGGAAGGAAAGGGTAGATTATGGATCTACTTTTCCATTCTCTATTCCCTATGATTAATTGGCTTCTCATTCCCCTCCGTTCTGAATTTATGCAAAATGCGCTGTTAATTGGCGTGTTAATGGGAATTCTTTGCTCGGTGGTCGGAAGTTACACGATTGTTCGGCAAATGAGCATGATGGGAGATGTGATTTCTCACTCGGTTTTAGCGGGGTTACCGATCGCGTTTGTGATGGGAATTTCTCTCTCAGTGGGTGCAATGGTGGCGGGAATTGCGAGTGCTTTATTTTTGACTTGGATTGAGTCGGAGTCGCGAACCAAAATTGATGCGGCCATGGCACTCATTCTTTCAACATTTTTGGCACTAGGCGTGACGTTGGTGAGCGTTCTACCGGGTGCGAATCGCATCGATCTGATTCACGTCCTCTTTGGCAGCATTTTAGGAGTTAATCGTAACGATCTGTGGCTCATTCTCGGCATTACTCTCTTAATTTTAGTGTTAGCGATAAGCTTTTATAAAGAACTCCTATTTTATACCTTCGATCCCCTCGCCGCGCAAGCAACTGGAATGCCAGTCAAGTGGTACTATTTCGGCATGGTCGTCGCAATTACCCTCACTGTTGTCGCGAGCTTACAAACGGTTGGTTTATTACTAGTCATTGCCATGCTGGCCGGGCCGGGAAGTGCGGCCTATCTCCTGGTCAAGCAATTGCACTGGATGATGATTGTCGCCGCAATCATTGGCTCTCTTTCTAGCATTATTGGGATGTATATCAGTTACTATTTCGATACGCCATCGGGGGCTGCAATCGTCTTGGTTGTGTTTGGTTTCTTTTTCCTAGCATTTTTATTCAGTCCTTCTCAAGGTTTGCTGACGCGACCGGGAACGCGCTTAGGACGATTATTGCGGAACAGACAATAACAAAAACGCGCGATCGCTCCATATCAAAGAGATTTTTCAGGTCGCTGTTTGACGTATTGGGATGGTAATCCTGAACTCCGTTCCTTGACCAGGCTTTGAAGTGCAAACCAGCGAACCTCGATGTTTTTTAACGATAATTTGATGGCAAATTGACAGCCCCAAACCCGTTCCACATCCAACAGCTTTTGTGGTAAAAAATGGATCGAAAATACGTTCTTGAATTTCCTGAGTCATCCCTAAACCATTATCAGCAATGCTTATCGTCACAGTATTGCGCTCAGATACGTTTGTTTTAATCAGAAGTCTTCGATTATCATGTGGTAATTCTTCTTTTAAGGCATCAATGGCGTTGTTGATAATATTCAAAAAAACCTGATTGAGCTGTCCTGCGTAAGATTCAACAAATGGTAAGTTTCCGTAATCTTTAATGATTTTAATTGCTGGTTCTTTACCTTTCCGTTGTAGTCGGTGCTGCAAGATGAGAAGCGTGTTATCTATTCCGTCATGGAGATTGACCACTTTTAGTTCTGCTTCATCGTGTCGAGAAAAATTCTTTAAGCTGGTAACAATCTTGCGAATGCGATTGGTTCCCGTTTTCATGGAAGCAAAGATTTTAGGCAAGTCCTCGCGCAAAAAAGTCAAGTCTATCTCTTCGATATAAGTTTTAATTTCAGGAGGAGTATGAGGAGAATGTTGCTGATAAAGCGATAGTAATTTAAACACTTCATCTATATAACTTTGTGCGTGACAAAGATTCCCTTGAATAAAGCTAACCGGATTGTTAATTTCATGGGCAATACCGGCAACAAGTTGGCCCAAACTGGCCATTTTTTCATTTTGAATTAACTGAGTTTGGGTAAGTTTCAAAGCTTCAAGGGCTTTTTTGAGTTCTCTCGCTTGGGCTTGAGCTGAGGCGGCTTGTTCTGCTTGTCGCAGTGTTTCTCGCAGTTTTGTGCGCTGCTTTTGAAGTTTTTCAGTTAGCTTTCTTGCATCTGAAAGTGCAGCTTTTTGAGCTTGCAAGAGAACGAGAAAGTCCGAAATCGGTTCGTGAAGAGCAAAATCGTTGAGGGTGAGATTCAGAGCAGACAGTTCTGCCATTTCTGTAATTCGAGGCGAGCCAAGAAAAAAAATGACATCGGATTGTCTTTCGTAGACTATTTGTCCTTGAAGCTGCATGGGAATCTCGCGACAATCCAAGATGTATAAAGTATTAGTTTGTTCGCAAATGCAGTTGAACTCTAGGTTAATCGTAGGACGGTAAATGGAAAAGAGATCGCGCAATTGATTCCCAACAATTGTCTGTGAATGTAACCGGTCTAAGGACTGACCGACTTGCACGATTTGATGCTGGCGGTTAAAGACAAAATGAAAGGGAAAAACTTGAAGAAGTTGGGCAGCAGAGAGAGCAAAACTAGGAGACATTATCGCTTGGATTGCGAGCTTTGAAGTCAATCGAAAATTCGTCGCGATCGCACCCTTCTCCTTTGGCAACATCGTGGTCAATGGCGACTTCTGTATCAAACCGCTTTCCTAACCCGCAAACCAATCCTTTGACCATCGGAGCGAGTCCTTCTCGATGAGAATAATAATGCAGACGCAGGGAGTTTTTTTGTAAATGGCTGCACTGGAAAGACGGCGGCCGCAGCTTGGGAAAGTTAACCCCGACGCGAGCGTGCAGCGTATCAAGATTCTGGAGAAATTCTGGTAAATCCTTGCCACCCATCTCTAGCATTTCTCCATATCCTTCTTTGGCGGTATAGAGAACCCAATATTCGCCAAAGGCGTGCAAAATTTCTTCAGTAGAGAGTCCTAAAACCTCACTGGCTGCGATAACGAGTCTGTGAGTAATATCATCTGGATATGCTTCCATACTTGCGAATAGATCGATATCCACTTCTGCTTTTTCTTTAATAGTTTCCCAGGTATCTTCATCGAAGCGATCGCAGACCATCTCTTCAATAGCTTTGTTAACAAGACCGTACATACTATCACACTTGCTCTTAAATATTGTTAGCTAAAATAACTTAATGTTAGCAGTAGCGATCGGAATTGCAAATTTATCCAATCGAGCGCCAACCTATCGGTAAGCGCAGCCATCACTTTCTGTCCTTGATTTTAACGGTTTCAACACCTTTCTTCGTCGAACTAAATGAAACAAGCTGCTAGATAGATAATGCCTAGGAATGCTCCCCCGTCGCGAGCTGTTTTGTCATAGCAAGTCGCGATCGCTCGGTTCTCAGAAATTGTCCCTATTGTTCTAAATTCGCAAGCTTTAAGAGTTGGTGTTGCACCGACAGCATTTCCTGCAAGCTTCCTTCATCTGGGTGATCCCACCCTAAGAGGTGCAAAAACCCATGGGCCGCGAGCCAAACGAGTTCGGTTGAGAGGGAGTGGTTTTGCTGTTGGGCTTGGCGGTACGCTGTGTCAACAGAAATGACGATATCTCCCAGATACAGAGGCTCGGAGGCGAGGACTTCTGCGGGGGGTAGCTCGACCTCTAACGCGGCAAAGGCTAAGACATCTGTGGGAGTATCGCGATCGCGATATTGAGCGTTTAAACTCGCAATTTCGCGATCGCTCGTGAGGCGCAAAGAAAGTTCGTAATAAGGGGCTGGTGGTAGATCTGGGGCAAGGTGGGTTAGCCAGCACTGCACCCAATGGTTCCAAGTCAGAGGGGAAATTTCGCACTTCGGCGAGGAATGAGCGGGAAAAAAGCAGTCTTGGAGGTGGACGGCGATCGGTGCGGGGGTTACGTTAGGCATCAGGAACCGCCAGCTATTACCGAGTTAAATATGCCAAACCGATCAGAAGGGCAAGTACGCCGATCGCGGACAGAAAAAAGTGCTTCAGAGAAGTCCCTCGCTTGCGAACCATATTACGCATTGCCAGCTTAACGTAGCTGGGTTGGGATTCGCTTTCAGGAACTTCTGGCGTTTGAGTTGGGGTCGGGGGAGGGGTCATAATGGCGCTAGCAAAGATTGTTGCCGATCTCTATCATCTCAATGTAGCAGTTTGCAAGGAGATTCCCCCTGTTTAAGTTGATTAAAATTCTTTCTATCGTAGCGATTGCAAGCGCGATCGCCCTCGAAGCGTGGAATTTTTATGGCAATTTTACCCACCAACCCCTTCCCCATGTCCTACTTCTGGTTCTGGGATTGGGGAGAATTGCACTCTTGAGCCACTTGATTGAAGGAATTATTGCTGGAATTTACGCCCCTGCCAAGGAAAAAAACGCAGTTCAATACGGAATTTATACCTTCTTTACAGGAACCGTTGGTTTATTAGAATTATTTGATTAGTTGCTGTGGTGAGAGGCTATTTCCTCGCTCTTCGCCTCTGAGGGATGGTGCAGGTCCCATGCAGGCCGATCGCAGCCAAAATCGCAGACAGGAGCGCCCACACTCCCTCTGCAAATAAGTTGAGTCGATGAATATTTTGCTGTGCTTCGGCGATCAAAACCACTTGTAGATCTGACGAGTCCCGAATAGTTTCAGCAAAGCGTTGGTAAGCTTGCTGCAAGGCATTCCAATCTATCAAGGCAAAATAGCCAAAGACAATGATTCCTGCAATGCCGGGAATAACTGTCAGCAGTATCAATAACAGATATCGCACAATATTTGACTCCTAAGCTGTTCGACATTTAAACCATGATATCCAAATCCTTGTAAAGGTTATGGGGTGTAGGGTGTGGGGTGCGATCAAATCCAATTTAAAGGTGTGAAAGCTTACAGTTGCGAACTTGAATCATTGAATATTTTTTCGAGAGTAAAATACGAGAGAGATTTTTAATTTTCGGTGAAGTAAGTTAAACCATCCTTAAAGATTTGATGAAGTATCGGAAAAAGCACTGGTCAGCTGTTGATAACAGTGACAAGCTTGTGTTTATAGTCAGTAAAAATAATGAACTGGAGTCTTTTCGCTACTCCTTTCTTTCTGTCTGAGTTAAAACAAATTTCACGAGACGATCGGTGAATTCCGAAATCCTCTAATTTTTCCTTTCAAGAATTGTTGAAGGGAAGCTTGAGCATGTTTTTTTTTACTAAGATCGCTCGACAACTAACAAGGAGTTAATTCATGATGAAAATTTTACCTGCAATTAATCTGGGAGCGATCGCTCTTCTTGCCGCGATCGCGGCCCCTTCCGCCAAAGCCACGACTATCACAGGCTTTGCAACTACGGGTGCAGATATGGAAGGGATGAATGTGACGGTCAACTTCCTCGACGGCACTTCCGACTCGGCCATCTGGTCGGCGACAGTCGGCTCTTCTGGAGCAGCTTCGGGGAGCGACTGGAGCCTTTCTCAGCCTGGCGATACTTTTGGAGGATCTTGGTCATTCGCTTACTCTGGACTGGGAACGATTACCTCCTTAATTATTGATGCAGTTCCCGGCAATACAATGTTTGATACTGGCGCTAGTCCAAGTACGCCGGGTTCTGCTTTAGGATGGCCCTTCACCTTCCAGTCGGGCCTCGAACCTACCTCGTTTGCATACTCCGTTCCCATTGACATCTCCGCTGGCGACCTCTTTGGCACGCTATCGCTGTTTTGGAACAGTGGTTTTACTGCTAACAATAGCTTGCGGTTTATCGCCGATACGGATAACGGTTCTCCTGACGATCCGGTAACGCCGAAGGATGTTCCCGAACCCACCGCCGTACTCAGTTTGCTGGCGATCGCGATGTGGGGAAGTCGTTCTGCGCTCAAAAACAAAATGAGCTAACACAGTTTATGTCCTCGCCTTGAAGAAACCCGATTTTTGTTGTGTCGATCGATTGACTCTCTCAGAACGCGAGTTCGACGGAAGGAAGAGACAAAAAAGCACTCTTGTGTAGGCTCGATAAGGGATGACAAGAGTGCTGCAAATCAGGGAGAATAAGGGTTAGAGTCAGCCTTTCCCTCCAAAAAATCGAGAGGCACACCTGACTCCCTCCCAGAAAAGGGAACAGTACCAACGTCTCAATTTTCAACGAGGACTTCACGCTCTATCCGTCATCCACAGCGCCTTATCGCTTTGTTGTCCCCCTTTGAGGTATTTTGACCTAAAATCGCCTCAATAACACGTACAATCTCTTGACATTTCTGCGGATCGAGCGCATCGGGATGGGGAGAGGCAAACCGACCTGAATCGTTGTCGAAATACTTGCCCGAAGCATTTTTGAATTCATCCGTCAGTGCTGCGCGAGTCAGTATTTCTGCCCCGATGCGGAGATCGCCGCCGGTCACCCCAAAAGCCTGCTTTACCATTTTGCTGCCGAGCATCGACCCAGGGTTAATCGCGATGATTGTAGGGCCGCAATCCTTAAGGGAAAGCGCCAGACTGTGCGACCACATTGTAAGCGCCAATTTGCTTTGTGCATAAGCCGCTCCATCGGACAGCTTGACTCGTCCGAACAGTGCTTCTGTTTGGACGGTTGATTGAGCAGCGGAGGACAGATTGATCGCCCGTCCTGAAGTACCGAGCAGCGGCAATAGCCGTTGTGTCAGCAGATAGGGCGCGATCGCATTGACAGCAAAGCGTACATCAAGACCATCCTGCGTAATCGGATCGGGCGCATTATAGACACCTGCATTATTGATTAGCGCATCAAGTTTAGAGTGCTTTTCCGTCACAGTCTTGGCAAGTGCCTCAACATTGCTCATGAGGGATAGATCGGCACAGTAGATTTCAACACGTCCGACACCCTTGCGTTCAAGAAGCGTTTTTTGAACTTTTTCGAGTTTTTTGGGGTTACGGCCGTGCAATAAAACATCGTGACCCTGTGAAGCTAAGATTTTGGCTGTTTCTAAGCCAATTCCGTCGGTTGAACCGGTAATGAGAATAGTTTTCTGCATGTTTTTTCCTAAGGATTGTCATTACTCGATTTCCTGAATAGCAATAACTCCTTGCTCCCAGTTACGCTGGTTTTCCATATCATTTTGAAAGCCTTTGTCATCGGCAAATTGGAAACGCTTAATTGCTGGCGTTTTACTGGTTGCCTGATAAAGCCAGTAAGCTTCTTCTCTCAGTGCTTCTTCGATTGGCTTGTCGATTGAAGCATAGACAGCCTGCTTGCAAGCGTTAATCGAATCGGCTGGAAAATGAGCGATGCGTTTTGCCAACTCATCGACATAAGCACCAATCTTGTCAGCATCGAGAGCCTTATTAATCGTGCCATAGGCCTCCGCTTCGTCAGCATCTAGATCGCGCGCGCTTAAAATAATTTCCAAAGCCTTGCCCAGACCAACTTGGCGAGCCATGCGCGATGCACCACCGCCACAAGGTAAGATGCCCATACCCACTTCCATCTGCATAAACTTTGCCTTACCGCGAGCTGCGAAACGCAGATCGCAAGCTAGTGCAAATTCATGACCGCCACCGCGTGCGAACCCTTCGATCTTGGCGATAGTCGCCTGTGGCAGTTTGCTGATACGTTCCAGCACGGTTTGTAGATAGAGGAGTTTCACCTCTTCGCGAGATACCGCAGTCGCAGACATGTCTTTGAGGAAATTCGTGTCAGCATGGGCGACAAAAATCTCTGGGTGTGCAGACTGGAAAACAACAACCTTGACAGTGCGATCGCCTTCAAGGGTTTCCGCCAATCGATTCAAATCGTCCAGCATCGGAATGCCTTGAACATTCACAGGGGGGTAGTCAAAAGTAACAGTAAGAACTGCTCCATCTTTTGTCGCCTTGAATGTCGTGTAGTTTTCGTAAACCATATCTATTTCTTCATGATTTATATGCTTCAAAATTATGATACAAACATAGAAAATAACAAGTACGCACAATTTTGTGATGTAGTTACTTTTAAGTAACTATTGAAGGCTTTAGAGAATTATGATGCAGAAAAACAATTACGATCGTCCCTACGGATGCTCTGTTGAAGCCACATTATCCGTGATTGGCGGACGATGGAAACCTGTGATTATTTTTAATCTCTTGCAGAATGATGTCTTGCGCTTCGGCGAATTGAAGAAAAAAATCGAAGGTATTACGCAACGCATGCTGACGAATCAACTACGCGAATTGGAACAAGATAAGATTGTTGCGCGAAAAGTCTATGCCGAAGTACCGCCGCGGGTAGAATATTCGCTTACAGATTATGGTCGTACTCTGGAGCCAATTATGATTTCCATGAGAGATTGGGGAGCCGAGCATATGAATGTAGAGTGCGATGAGTCTTTGTATATGTAGGTCATGGAGGAAAGAATGCGATCGCCCGCTTGATAAAATCAAAATCCTCTACATGATGTGATGCGATCGCAAATATGGTTTTTCGTCATGTTGGGTACAATATTGTCTAACCATATCTAACCGTTTATTTTTAGGAAAATCATGAAAATTTCCATGATTGAAACTTATTATCATAAAATTTTTAAATTGCACAAATAAATATTAAATTATGAATAGTGTTTTTGCCAGCCTCTTTTTTCTATTTTCCGAATATTTTCAACGTCTTTTAGTTTAGTTAAATATTTGATTAAAAGTAATAGTTCTCGATCGTCTAAGTCTCCTAACCATTCAGTAATGCGAACTAAGTTACCGTAGTTTCTTTCAAGTTTTCTGGGAGTATCATCCACCACAATCATTTTTTCTAGGGAATATCCACGACGCTTAAGTTTTTTGAGATTTTTGATATAGTAATAATCTAAAAATTCTGAATCAAAGACACGGGTACAGCGTTGATGCGACCAAACAAACTCTAGAGGATAATTATCAGGAAAAAGATTGCGAACGACATCATGGGCAAAGTATTCTCCTGCCGCTGTCCAGACTCCAACCTTAAAATTTTGGCGGCAGAATTCTAACAACTCATCAATGAAGGGTCTTTTATATACATGATAAAAATCTGTTTTAAAGTCTGCTTTTCGTTCTAAAGGCTGTTCTGTAGCATGAATTAAAGTTTCGTCTAAATCCAAAATTAGAAGTTTCAATTTATTGAGTGATTTGATTATTCAAATAATGATGCAGGCGATGATTAAATTATTTCCAAAATAGCTTATTCAATTTGAGTAAGAAATTTGGTTAAAACGATCGCTTTACATGATGTTTGTTTTTATTTATGAGCGAATTACTCTCCCTTCGGAAAATTCACCGCCTTGATATCTAACGTAAAATTCTCTGCAATTTTCTATTGGTTGCCAGCCAAGTTGTTTGCCTGCTTTAATTGCATTTGCTACAAATCTTGGAGTAATAGGAGAAGAACAAGACTGAAGATGATGAGAGCGAATGTTGTCTATATTCTGCAACCATGGGTCTTTAAAGTCAATATCAATTAATAATTTACTATGAGGTTTTGTTGTCAATCTGATATCTACATATATAGGTTCGTCAGACCGATTATCAAAACGCCAATCATAATCAATTGAATCAACAACTATGCGGCGAAAACCTCGTCTTTTTTTTGGAATAGTCATGTTTTCAAGATTATAAACAAGTATGTTTTTATTGATTTTAACTATTGAGAGACTGCTTTTTGATAATCACCTCTCGCAAAGACGCAGAGGCGCACAAGTTTTTGAGTTTGAATGTATTGTAAGGCGATCGCACGATGAATTATTATGATTGGCATACTTTGCCGGTATCTTGGCACGCCTTGCTAGTGACATCTCATGACTGTTTTTCTAAGATAAGACTAGATCGCATAGGAAAAATCGAGGAGAAGATTGTGGGAAATACAGCATTAGTGACAGGAGCATCCAGCGGCATTGGTGCGGAATTCGCCAGATTGCACGCAGCTAAAGGAGGTGACTTAGTATTAGTTGCTCGTCGGAAAGAGGCTCTTAACCAATTAAAATCGGAATTAGAAGATGCTCATCATATAAAAGCTACCGTTATTGTAGCTGATTTAGCACAACCTGATTCGGCAGAAAAAATATTTACAGCCACCGAAGCAGCAGGAATTCAGATTGATATCTTGATTAATAATGCTGGATTTGGGGGACATGGTAAATTCCACGAAAGGGATTTAGCAAAAGACCAAGCGATGATGCAGGTCAATATAGTTTCTTTGGTTAACCTGACTCATCTGTATTTACAAGGAATGGTTAGCAGGAGTTCGGGGAAAATCCTTCATGTAGCTTCCACTGCGGGTTTTCTTCCAGGGCCTTTACAGGCAGTTTATTACGCCACAAAAGCTTTTGTTGTTTCCTTCTCTCAGGCGATCGCTCAAGAACTTGCCGATACAAATGTCACTTCAACAGTACTGTGTCCTGGGGCAGTTGCCACTGGTTTTGTTGCAGCAGGAGATTTAGAAGGTACGTCAACTTGGGATAATGCTGCAACCCCCCAGTCCGTAGCTAAATGTGGTTATGAAGCCATGATGAAAGGAGAATTGGTGAAAATTAACGAACCATCATTGAGTTTTATGCTCAATTGGGTTGTACCTTTTTTACCCAAAAAAACGGTGTTGAAAATGTCCCAACAGGCGATGGAGAAAACAAAGTAGCAAAACATCTTTAAAAATGTTAGTCACAGCCAGAAAGAAATAGGGAGCATCCCAATTTTAAATGAACCTTAGCTTAGGACAGTGAAAATGAAATTCGTGGCGATCATTTGCAGTATCTTTGTGTTGATTGGGTTGTTCCTTTCTTGGCAAGGCGTACGAACTCTACAAACTGCCAAGCAAACTAATTGCTGGGTCGAAACAACGGGAACGATCGCGCGATCGGAAATTGTCAGCCAGAGAGACAACGATGGTGACAGAACCTACAAACCAGAGATTGAATACGAGTACAAAGCCAATGGGATGTCGCGAAAAGGCCAAACGATTTATATTGGTGATGGGGCCAGCAGCAGCGATCGCTCCTACGCTCAACGGTTTGTGTCTCGGTATCCAGCGAATTGCAACGTCTCGGTGTACTACAACCCCAGCGATCCAGATATTTCTGTATTAGAAAAAGGGATTCAAAAAGCCAGTTTTATTCCACTTGTTTTTGGCGTTGGCTTTACTTTTATGGGAGTCTGGGCTTACATTTTGTTCTGGTTATTTCAACCCTAAAAAACCTGAGTTTCGATGAAAGTCTTTCAGTGAAACTCAGAGACTGCCCTTGGACACACATCAATCGAAGTTGATCGTTGCGAATCCCCCGACTCCCTCCAAAACTGATAACTGATGACTGTTGACTGACAACTGAAAAAGGGTTGGGAAGTACTCGCGAGTTAACAGATGAAAATGGGGAAGTTACCGATACCTATACCGATGATGCTTATGGCAAGTGTCAAGATTTTACTTTTTAATGGAGGCTATCATGAGCGATTTAACAGAGGCTCTGAATCGAATTATGAATTGGCTAGAAAAATATCAACCAGAATATGCTGCTTCATTTTTACCGGGTTTGTTTCGACAAGAAATAGATCGACTCGTTACTCCTTTGAATATTCTGATTCCAGAAGAAATTTATAAATTATATCAATGGCGTAATGGTAGAGCTATAGAACCTTTTTCCAAAAGTGTTGGAGTGTGTCCATCTATTTACGAATATTTGCCATTACAGAAAGCAATTGAAGAAGAAACCATCGGGTGGATAAATCGTCCGCCAGAAGATGGAGGATACTTGGATTCTGGATATAAAAACAAAATACTCCTTCCTATCCTTGGATATTTAGATCCAGAGATATGTGCTCTTGTTATTGACAAGAAAAAAAGAAAAAACTATTCAGTGGTTTTACTGCTTGAAGGATCAGAAATTGTTCCTTATTGTTCAAGTATTACTAATATGATGTTAATTCTTGCAGAAGCTTACGAAACAGAAGCTTATTATCTTAAAGAAGAAGATGATGGGTCTATATTTCTACGTGCAAACGCAAAAAAAATATTAACAATATGTGAGAAATATAATGCATATTTTGTCGACTAATTATAGACAGAGAGGCAGGGTGGGCAGAAGAAGTAGCGATTATCTTAAAAGGGTGGGCATTGCCCACCACTCAAAAAACGTTGAATAAAAATGCAATGCTCTTCAATAATCTTTTCCTCACAACTCATCAATAATGCCTCAAGATCGTTGCTATTTCCCCACTCCCTCTAGCTCAAGGTCAATAGAAGGGCTACTACCCTTTATTCATACAAATGTACTACTCTTCCTACTCAAAGATTGAAGTCCGCTGAACTCTTCTTGCATTCAAAGATTAAGGCAGCTACTCTCAACAGCCACAGCCAAGACTGAATAGTGGTACTTTAGCGAAAAGTTTTGTCACAGCAATGCCTGGCTCGACGTATTCCCACATCTGAGAAACTAGCATCGGAATTAAATGCGTGGCAAAAAGAACGAAATCGCACAGCTAGTAAGGTAATTTGGCATTTCACAACCCAAGATGCACGAATTAAATTGAAGCATCTTTATCCTATTTTTGAAGATGTTGAATCCGACAATTCTAATGCATCAATTAAAGCTTGACGCGCCACTACGATTGGGATTACAAACTCCTAAACAGAAAAACCGGAGAATGAGCTTTTCCTGACTGCTAAAAGCTGGGCAATTATCGTCTGTCGAATTCAGATCTAACAGACTAACCGATCGAGCTGAACTGTCGTCAGGCGGTATGATTCAGAAGGACGATGAGGAGCGCTGCACCGAATGAATAGACTGGCTGACTTTTTCTTCCTCAAACAAGTATTTGCTCTGCTGCTAACCGTTCTCCTCGTTGTCGGGGGGTTAATGGGTGCGGGGACGATGGTGAAGGAAGGCGATCCCGATATTCGACTGGCGATCGCGATGGTGACGACCACCTGGGCCGGGGCCGACCCGGAAACCATTGAGAACCAAGTCACCGACAAAATTGAAAAAGAACTCAAATCCCTCAAAGGCCTCAAAAAACTCAGCAGCGCCTCCTTTGAGGGGCAGTCGAGGATGCGGGTGGAATTTCGGGCCGAGGCGGATATTAGCGAATCGATTGCCCTCGTGCGGGCGAAAGTTTCAGAAGCAGAGGCCGAATTACCTGACGCAGCGGACGAACCCAAAGTCACCGAAGTTTCGGCCCAAGATGTCCCCATCCTCACCATCGGCCTGTTCGGACAGCTCGACCAAGCCGTTCTGAGTCGCGCAGCGGAAGATATTCAGGACTTGTTGGAGAAGGTGCCTGGGGTGCGCGAGGTCAACCTGGGGGGACAGCGAGAAGAGGTGGTTCACGTCCAACTATTGCCCGCACGAATGCTGGCGATGGGCGTTTCTCCCACTCAAGTGGCCGATGCCATTCAACAGGGCAATCGCGATATGCCTTGGGCGCAGATAGATAGCGATGAGATCGGGGCCCAGTTGCGCTTTTACGGTCGCTTCCGCAGCTTAGAAGACTTGCAAGATGTTCCCGTGGCCCGCGTCGGTAACTCCAACGCCAATGCCAATGACGGTCGCGTGGTGCGCTTGCATGAGGTGGCAGAGGTGCGGCGAGATTTGGAACGAGAACAGACGCGAGCCTTTCTCAGCACGGCCCAAGGCGAGTTTGAACCCGCGATCGTGGCAGATATTGTCAAAGTGCCGGGATCGGACTCGATTAAGGCGATCGACCTGTGCGTTGAAACCTTGGAAAAGGCTCAACAAGACCCCAACCTCTGGCCTCACGGGATGGAGTACCGAGTTATCAACACCGATGCAGAGACGATTAATGAAGACCTGGCGAATGTGACCAGCAACGTCACTCAGGGGGTGCTGGGGGTGGCCCTCGTCCTCTTGGTGGCCCTGACCTGGCGGGAAGCGTTGATTGCCGGATTGTCGATTCCCCTCACCTTCCTCGGCGCGATCGCGATTCTGTTTTTGCTGGGAGATACCCTGAATACGATGGTGCAGGTGGGCATGATTCTGGCGTTGGGGCTGCTGGTGGATGTTTTCATTTTGATGATGGAGGGGCTGCACGAGGGCATTTTTGTCGAGGGGTTGCCTTGGCCCCAGGCAGCGCTGAAAACGGTGAAAACCTACGCCACGCCTGCCTTTACCGGACAACTCACCACAATTCTGGCTCTGGCTCCCCTGATGGCAATTAGCGGCACGATGGGGAAATTCATCCGCTTCATCCCGATTACCGCCATTATTTGCTTATTAATGAGCTACGCGATCGCGCTGCTGGTGGATATTCCCCTCTCCTACTACCTGCTGGGCCGTTTAAAAGGCGAGAACAAGCAAACCTTCATCGATCGCCTCACCGAAATTGCCCAGGAAAAGTTTGCCGATTGGAGCCTGCGGTTTACCATCCGCAACAAAACCATCGCTCGCCTCTGGACGCTAGCCGCTCTGGGCGTTTTTATCCTCAGCCTGGTTTTAGTTGGCACCGTTCCCGGCGAGCTTTTTCCCAATGCTGATGCTCGCAAACTCAGCGTTAACGTCGAACTTCCCCCCACCACAACTCTCGACAGTTCCCAAGCAGTAGCGGACGATTTGGGGAAAATTTTGCAAAGTAAGACCTATCTCGAAAGCGTTGTCAAATTTGTCGGCCAGCGCAGCGGTCTGGTGGAGGAAAGCGGCATTAAACCCCAGGAAGGAAACTATCTCGTCGGGTTTTCCGCAATTTTTACCCCGGAGCGCGATCGCCCCCAACTCTCGTTTAAATACGTTGATGAATTGCGCCAGGAGTTGAGTCAAGCGGCACGCAAGTATCCCGGTGCAACCCTCGTGGTTAACAAACCGGGTACGGGAGAAGGCGGCGATCCGATCCAATTGCAAATTACCGGGCCGGATATGGATGTGTTGCGGCAGTTGTCTGGGGAGGTTCAAGTAGCCCTGCAAGCCATTCCTGGTAGCATTGACGTGCGCGATGACCTCGGCCCCCTCAAACCCGACATGAAGTTGCGTCCCCGACGGGAGGCGATGGAGTTTCACAACATGACCCCGGAAAATTTGGCACAGCAGGGCCGCTTCATCATGACCGACAACGACATTGGCGACTTCTTTATCGGGGGAGGCGAGGAAGATTTGGAGATTCGCCTCAGTACAAAGTGGAATTCTCGCGATGGAGCCGTTGGCGGCCCCACCAACCGGGAAGAACTGTTGATGGCCCGCATTTTCACTCCCAATGGCGAGACGGTTGCGGGTTCCCAACTCCTGGAAGTCGAACCGAGTGCGGCCCCCCTCTCGATCACTCACCAGGACGGCCAGCGCACCGTCACCATCTTGGCGAAAACACAGGGGCGCACCTTGGGGGAGATTTGGGCGGATTTGGAACCCAAGTTGCAAGCGATGCAGAAGGACTGGCCCAATGGCTATACCTACAAGCTGGCGGGGGAGGCGGAAACCCAGAGCGAAACCTTTGGGTCGGCGGGACAGATGGCCGGAGTCGCTCTATTTCTCGTTTTTGCGGTGTTGGTGATTCAGTTTGGCTCGTTTACCCAGCCTTTCATCATTATGATGGCGATTCCCCTGGCGCTCATTGGCACCTTTAGCGGCTTTTTCTTACTGCAAATTCCCATCTCGTTTCCCGCCGTAATTGGGATCATTGCCCTGGTGGGAATTGTGGTCAATGACGCGATCGTGATGGTGGAGACGATGAACGCCAATCGCAAGGCGGGGATGGACGTGCGTCAGGCGGCAGCCAAGGGGGTTGCGGCGCGCCTGCGACCGATTTTGACCACCAGTTTAACCACCATTGTCGGCGTGATTCCCCTGGCGTTGAGCGACCCGATTTGGTTTCCCCTCGCTAGCGCGATCGGTTTTGGCTTGGTGGCCTCCACCTTAATTGCACTGTTGGTGATTCCCGGTTTATATCTGCAACTCACTCCCAACCCTAAGACAAACGAATCATCAAGCCAGATAGCGATCGCGACCCGATAACCCTCCTCAGAAACACTTCGGGAAAGGATGAAGGATGAATCAACTGACGACATGGTAGATCTCAAAGAACGACCGGAATCTCTCATCGCCCAATTGAGTGGCGATCGCATTGTCGTACAGACGGCGGTGTTGTGGCCCGATCGAGTTTGAAGGCAAGATTCAACAACAAATTGCCAATCGCACCTCAGCGTCGGGGGAGTCCAAAGGCCAGGATTGACCGAGAAGACGGTTTATCGGATTTAGGACTAGTGGTCTGTCAATCAACAAATGACGGATAAATACTCTCATTGCGTCCCTGTTTCTCAAAATCTTCGCGTCCGCCTCAATCCATCAATTCAGACTTGACAGAGCACTAGCGGGTGCATTTGAACAGAAACCTACGGTTATGGACAACTTATCATCTGAAAGGTATATATATTGGCACCTCGTCAGAGAAAAAAAGAATATTATTTTCTATTTTCCCAGAATCTGATATAGGGCAGTCTTAAATTATTTGCTGACAGGACTTATAGGAGAAGCCACGAGGAGCAGTGGTGTGAACTTATAGAGCTAACTCATCCTATAACTCCAGGAGATCCTCTAGATTGTTTGGATTTATTTTCAAAGTTCCCAGAAGAGTGGTGGTATTGAATAGGTTATTGAACTTATGAAAAAATGCCTCAGCTTGTTGAGGTGATAGAAGAGCGATCGCTAAAATTTTCACAAATACTTTAAATAAAACTTGTCTGCGTAGCAGAGAAGGTTCGTTGATGGTAGCCAGCCATAACCATCGAGCAGCCGTCCAGCTCCTCTTTCGCTTTGGAGGTCCTTCAAGCGCTTTGAAAATCAGGTATTTGTAAATATTACCCACAGTGTATTTTTTTAGATATTGTAGCGATCCCGGTGCCTGAGCAAAAGCTTTTTGAATAACTTGCTCGCAAGCTGCTTCCATTCTCCATATATTAGTAGATTGTGAGTTAGCAGAGACTCGGTATAAAATTTGCGGTACTGGTACGGCAACAAAATCATAGCGAGCTGCAACTCTCAGCCAAAAATCCCAATCTTCAGCTGGTGGAAGTAACTCACCAAAATTACCGATTTCATCGATCGCATCTCTGCGAACTAAAGCATTAGAACCATTTTCCAAAAAGTTCATTAATAACATATTTGCATAAACATCGCCATTGACGGTGATGTAGCTACCTCGGCGCAAAAACTGACTTGATTCATCAATTATATCGGTCCAGCTATAAGCTGCGGCTGCTTGGGGATTTTCCTGCAGAGCCTTTAATTGTAACTCGAGCTTATTGGGAGTCCAGAGGTCATCTGCATCGAGAAAAGAAATATATTTACCAGAAGCAAAAGCCAGTCCTCGGTTACGACTAGCAGCTTGACCTGCATTGGGGTAGGAAAATACCTTTAACCGAGGGTCTTGGATACCAAAAATCGCATCCAAGGTTTTGTCTTGCGAGCCATCATTGATGACGATCAGTTCCCAGTCTGATAATGTTTGATTGCAGACCGATTCGATTGTTTCTCGAATTGTTCTTTCACCATTGTAAACTGGGATAATCACAGAAACGAGTGACATGATAACAATTTCAGATTTTGAATGATTATAATTGATTTTGGTTGTTTATTATTGTTTTTTGTCAGAATGAACTATTGGATAAAATAGTATTTATGGTTTATAAAACATTTGGCATTAAGAAATTAAGAGTTCAATTTTGTGGGAGGCTCCCTAATCATATGAGCTAGTAAAGCTTCAAGGTTTGACAATTGGGTCACTTTAAAGAGCAATAGCCGAGCTATTTGAGGAGGAAGGAGAAACACAATGGCAATTTTTAGCCACACTTTCCAAATCACTCGCCTCCTGAGCAAACTGCGATCGATTCTAATAGCTTGCCAGATTAATCTCCCCCCCATTAGGCACTTTTCGCGCCCTGGAAAATCCTCAAGTGTCTTGAATGCAAGATATTTGTAGGTATTACCCAAGCTATATTGCTTCAGATATTGCAGAGATTCAGAAGTGACCTCGAAAGCTCGTTCAATCACTTCTCGCATTCCTGCTTCCTGTTTACAAACATTAGCACTGGCAGAATTCGAACTAACTCGATATAAAATTTGAGCATAAGGCACAGCAACAAAATCATAGCGAGCCGCCAAACGCAGCCACAAATCCCAATCCTCACCATGAGTCAGCGATTCGTCGAAAAGACCAACTTCGGTTAAAGTTTGCTGACGAATCAAAGGATTAGAGCCATTTTCTAAAAAATTCAACACTAAAAGATGCGAGTAAGCATTACCATTAACAGTGATGTGACTGCCAATGCGTAGAAATTGACTTGATTCATCAATCATATTGGTCCAGCTATAAGCCAAGGCTGCTTGGGGATTTTCTTGTAGGGCTTTTAATTGTGATTCCAGCTTATCGGGAGTCCAGAGATCGTCTGCATCTATGAAGGAAATATAGTTTCCTCTAGCATGGGTAATGCCGCGGTTGCGACTCGCCGATGGACCAGTATTGGGGTACGAAAATACCTTCACCCTAGGATCTCTGATGCTAGATAGAATCTCGACTGTTGAATCTTGTGAACCATCATCGATCGCTATTAGCTCCCAGTCCGACCAGGTTTGGTTTAAGACCGATTCCACAGTTTCTAGAACCGTTTTTTCCCCATTGTATGCAGGTAGAATTATAGAGATTAGCGGCATATCGGGTTCGTTGATACATCTGAGTTTCTCTGCTCGTTTCTTCTATGAAGTCGAGGTATTTGTGAATTAAAGCGATATCTTCATCTGATTGCATCAAAAACTTTAAGCGATAGCCAATAGACTACGGGAAGCGGTAGGACTTAGTTCGTTCTGAAAACTGAGGCTTTCTTCCCTCTGGGTTTTTGCTTCTCCTTTTTTGGAACAGCATATAGCTCAATTTTAAAGGGTTATTCGCTTTTAGCTTATCCCATATTTATTATTCTGCACACAACAATAATTTATTCCTATTTATTGTTGTCTAATATAACATTTTTTTATACAAAAAGGGTTGACTATTGCTTTGTAGAAAGGAATAATATCTCATCTACTAATCTAGGACAATGCCAGTAGCAAATTTTCCTTGATTTGTTGGTTAAAAGCAAAGAAGTTTCCTATGAAATCACAATTAGAGTTACCAATTTTTCTAGTAGGATGTCCCCGCTCCGGAACAACGCTGCTGCAAAGTCTATTAGGAGCACATTCGGCGATCGCGACTTTTTCGGAAACAAAATTCTTTTTTTACGGAGTCCCTCTATACGAGCCAGGGCGACGGACATTTGGCATGATATCCGAACAGTTGAATCCCTGGCTGAGCGAGTTTTTTACAGAGCATCTTAACCGTCCAGAACTACTACAAAGCTTACCCCGAATTCCTCTATTCAAGCTGTATCTCAAAACAATGATTGACATTTTAGAGAAGTTAACAAAGGAACAAGGCAAGAGCGTTTGGCTAGAAAAGACTCCCGAACATCTATTCCATATAGAAGTAATTGAAAAAACAATTGTCGGAGTGCGGTTTATTCATATTATCCGCAATGGAGCCGATGTCGTGGCTTCATTGTATGAAGCGACCAACAAATATCCCAAACCGTGGAACGGTGCTCTGAACATAGATAGCTGTATCGAACGCTGGCTAGACGCTATCCCCCTAAGCGTCCGCCATTTGCAGAAGCCAAATCATACTCTAGTGAGGTATGAAGATCTTGTAGAAGAACCCCGTAGCACCCTAGTGCAACTTTGCGAGTTTCTGGGGATAGAATTTGACGATAGTATGCTAGATAATTTTGGTTCGGTAGCCAAGCAAGTGTGTATGGAGGAGGCAGGAAGAACGGTGAAAAGGGAAATAAAAAGCACTAATTCTCAGAAATTTTATAAAATTTTTGATGAAAGTCAAAGACAGTATATTCTGAACCGACTTTCTACGGTCGATTTATCGCAATTTTCAAGCAAGTGAGGTTAAGTTAAACGAAAACTTGAAAAGAAATATAAAAGCTTATTTCAAAAGTCTTCACTAAAAAATCAAGTCATTGAAACTCATGAAAACTATCTCCTTTCAATCTGGATTTTCCTAACTTCTCTCATTTTATATCCCATTCAAAGTGCTTCCCTAATATATTAGACAATCTTTGATTATATGGCTTAAAATAATCGCTTAGCTTTTTGTAAAGAGTCGTATCCATGTCTTGATATTGATTGGTATTATATTTGTAATAGTGTTTTATATCGAAATACGGCAAACTTAAAAAATCCAAAGTTTTTTGATAAATACGAACTGGATTGGCGTAAAATTCTTCACTTGCTATGATTAAAATTTGCTTTGCTGGGAAAAACTCAAACCAGTTTTCTAGTTGGTCTGCATAGAGCCCCCTAGCTAAGTAAGAGTAGTGACGATAATTAAAACTATTGTATTGTTCGTCAGCTAAGATTTTTTCTTTTTCTCCTTGGAGTCTTTCCTCTTCTCGGGCTATCGCTTCGACAAAAGAAGATAAAGGTTCGTCCCCCGCTCTGACTTCATGTTGATAGTGAGAGTAAGCCCTATCCACCGGATTTCTTAACAGAGCTACGAGCTTTACTCTGGGAAGTATTGCCGCTATTCTCCTAGCAGCTAGAGGATGGAATATGTAATAAGGACTAGCCTCTCCCGTAAGTAGCCGCGGCTTTTTTTCGGTAGTTACATCCGCAAACTTTTGCGCTAGACTCGGAAAAAAATGCCTATACCAGTTCAGTCCTCTGCCGAAATTTTCGTCAAAGAAATGGACTTCTTTAACTGTCGCAGCTTGCACGCAAGGATGCTGGCTTAAATAGGCGTAAAGGGAGCTGGTTCCTCCTTTTTGAGCGCCTATAATTATGAAATCTGGCAATAATCTCAAGGGACTGGGGCTAACTCTATCTACTATTCTTAGACAATTGAGGGGTAACTTTCACTCTTTCACTCTTCACTCTTTGTTCCAAAGAGGAAGAGTAAGTAACCTTTTGGTTCTAAATCCAGAGAGGGCTTAGTCTGTAAAGTAAACTATAAGCGAATGGCACTGAAACAAGGGGAGAAAAAAGCTTCAAGGACTGACTATGAGAGAATCAGAACCTTAGAAACAAGACAACTACCCCTTAACTATGACAAATCGAGCCAAAATCCTCAAGGAAATGTTTGACAACAGTGTGGCTCTACCGCTCAAGCAGCTCTTAACCGAAGGGATAATCGGAAAAATCTTTCAAGAGCAAGGAATCAGATACCGCCAGATGCTCTATACACCGGTTGTTAGTGGCGTTACGCCCCAACCGTGCCGAACCCAGAGTGGTAAAACGCCCCCCCAAATCTCCCTATTCCGAGAGTAAAGATTATCGGTATTAGGCGCTGAAACTCTCGAAAAATCAAGCTTAAGGCGCTCTCTCTCTTTTCAAAACCCGTGCAGACCGAAAAGAGAAGAGTTGTTGAGAATAATTTAATCTTATTGAGAAATAGAAATAAGCTTAATTTATATGTAAGTGGAAGAGATGACCTCCTTCTCGCCAAGTCGCGATCGCATCCTGTCTGATGATAGGTTTCCTCTTCCCAGTCCCCCTTGGCTCCACCACTATCATAGGGATTTAGGTTGATTGCGACACTCCCGGATCTCAAGTCCAGGTGGTTTCGTCTTGTTTCAATCCCTCGTAGGGATTTAGGTTGATTGCGACCTTCAGATTTTACAAAATCAGAAACAGCATCTTGAGTTTCAATCCCTCGTAGGGATTTAGGTTGATTGCGACAGCCAAGAATCATAAGCCTTAGGCAAAGAAGCATATGTGTTGCGTTTCAATCCCTCGTAGGGATTTAGGTTGATTGCGACACGGGAGAGAAGCTGCCGAGGACGTACTTGTTTATTGTTTCAATCCCTCGTAGGGATTTAGGTTGATTGCGACGATATTTCAGCGTTTCTCCCGCTAGATAATCGTCCCGTTTCAATCCCTCGTAGGGATTTAGGTTGATTGCGACGTTGATGGCGATCGAGGAAGCTGGGATAGCGGTAGTTTCAATCCCTCGTAGGGATTTAGGTTGATTGCGACTTTTCAAACTTGCGCGGCAAATATTATTAAAACTCAATGTTTCAATCCCTCGTAGGGATTTAGGTTGATTGCGACACTTTCCCCAACGCAGCCGGAAACCAGCAGTTGAATCGCGTTTCAATCCCTCGTAGGGATTTAGGTTGATTGCGACTTGCATAATTAAGTGTTACACCTAAATACTCAAAGTTTCAATCCCTCGTAGGGATTTAGGTTGATTGCGACTCTCGCTAACGGCTTGTGGGCTGCCAATCAATCGAATTTTGTTTCAATCCCTCGTAGGGATTTAGGTTGATTGCGACGAGAGGTAATCCTCCAGCAAATAAAAATAGTATTCGCGTTTCAATCCCTCGTAGGGATTTAGGTTGATTGCGACAGCATAAACAGGAAAAACCAACAAAAAAGCTCCTGTTTCAATCCCTCGTAGGGATTTAGGTTGATTGCGACTTTCCTATAACGTGTCGCCCGTTGCCCGTCTCGTGTTTCAATCCCTCGTAGGGATTTAGGTTGATTGCGACATTGGGCAGTTGAAGGGGGAATTCTTCAATCCCCGTTTCAATCCCTCGTAGGGATTTAGGTTGATTGCGACAGGTGAAGCAAAGATTGGCGGGTCAAGTTTTATTGTTTCAATCCCTCGTAGGGATTTAGGTTGATTGCGACGCTAGATGACTTTACGAAAGCTCTAGATGGAAAGGGTTTCAATCCCTCGTAGGGATTTAGGTTGATTGCGACAGCGCTCTTGCAATTCTTTGATCTTCATACTGTCGTTTCAATCCCTCGTAGGGATTTAGGTTGATTGCGACTGCCCGCATCTGGAACCCTGATGATATGGAGTTTTCAAAGTGCATTTGCGCGAGCGCCCCTCGATTATATCCAAAATCTCCAACAGTCGCGCGCCCAAATCGCTCAAACCCTTGATATATCTGGTGCGCGACCGGTCTTTATGCGAGAAGTCCGCCAAACCCAGAGCCAGAGGGCCATACAGCGATTTTGTGAGAAAACCCATTTCCAACACCCTACCCCTCGCGCAACTACTCCACAAAGAAGATCGAATCATCCCGCACCGTTTCGCCGCCGATGCGCTCCACTTTACCCTGACAGCATCCACAGAGCGAATAAAACCGAATACTATCTGTTTCCGGCTCAATCAGCCGTTCCAAGCGGGCGCGCAACTTTGCATATTCCGCCGCCGTAAGCTTGCACTCAAAAACGCTGTACTGCATCCATTGCCCGTAAGATTTGAGGATGCTGTGAACTTTGGTGCGGCGTTTATCTTCGGGGATATCGTAACTGATGACAAAAAACATACGGAGTTCGGGGTTTATCTCAAAATCAACGGCGGATACTTGTCTGTTTCGCCCATCAGGTACTTTGCCAACAGCCGTGCTTGCCACTCAAACGCTTGTTGGTAGGTACATTTGCGCTTCATGACTGGATGTTTGAAGGTGGATTGCTTTTTCTGTTCGTAGAGTCGCAGGAAGGTTTTCAAAGCCTCCTTTGTTAGCGAAACCGCATGACTCAGGGGTTCTGAGACAAAATCCTTGGGGGTAACTCGCTGATTGTTGATGGCATTGAGAACCACTGCATCCACGACGAGAGGACGAAACTCCTCCATTAAATCCAAGGCGAGGGAAGGGCGACCGTACCGTTCCGTATGCAAATAGCCGAGGTAGGGATCGAAACCCACCAAGTTGACGGCACTTTGAATGTCGTGACGCAGGAGAGCGTAACCCAAACTGAGCAAGGAGTTGACCGGATCGGTAGGAGGTCGTCGAACCCGTTTTTTGAACTCAAAGGCGTTGGCAATAATTAAGTGGTTGAAGACCCCGAAATAGGCAGCACTTCCCGCTCCTTCTAAACCGCGCAAAGCGTCAATCGATTCGACTGCTGCTAAGGCGGGAATGACGCGATCCAGTTGCGAGATGGCATCTCCGAGGGGCAAATCCTCAACATCTCGCTTCCGTCGCAACAAGGACTGACGATAATTCTTGAGTTTGCCGCGAATAAACCCTTGAACGCAATGTACCGCCTGTGGGGACTCGTTGCTCGAGTCCCATTGCGATCGCCGCACAAAAATATTCTTCGTCACTTCCGGTTCCAATCGTCCCAAGTACCGTCCCGTATGGGTTAAAAAGCTGAGAGGAATGTGACGTTCGAGGAGTTCGTAAATCGCTGCGGGGGAAACCGTGGCGCGACCCAAGACCACAATTCCATCGGTTTTGAGCAGGGGAATATCCAAGAGTTTGGCGCGATCGGCCTTGACCGTTAACCGTTCGTCCGTCTTGCCAATAAAGGCATCTTCGTGAGTGATATAAACCGTTCCCATTTTTAAGTTCAGAGTGTTGAGTTCAGAGTTTTTTTGAGTTTGGAGTTATGAGTTTGACGTGATGAAAATTAGAGAGACAATGAGTCGGAAATTTGGCAACAGCGAAAAGAAACAATACAGTCTTGGTTGAGTTTTGACCATAGGCAATGTTAGTGAAAAGCTAAATTGAATTCCCATAAAGTGTGAGTTTACAGGCTATGAATCCTGAATTCCCAACTTTGAACTCTGAACTCTGAACCCATAACCCTGACCTCACTCCCGGTAGCGTTGCACTTTCTTCGCTGCTTGGGGCAAACAGCGAGAGTAGAGGCTGCATCCCTTACACCGCGAACAGTAGACCGGTTTTGGCATTTCACCTGTCGTCAGGAGATGGCGCACCGCTTCAATGGTCGCGATCGCGCGCTGTCGAAGTGCTTCATTGAGGTCGACGGGTTGGCGTTGGTGGGTTTGAGCGTAGTAGACGTAACCCACGGGAATGGATTGACCCGTCATCTCCTCCAGACACAACGCTTGAGCGCAGACTTGCAGCGCATCGTTCTCCCAATCCCCCGAATGGCCGTGCTTGTACTCAACGGGGTAATATCGACCGTCCTCCACCTCAACCAGATCCGCTTTACCCGACAAACCGTATAGCTCGGAAGTCAGCCAAATGGCGCGAACTTGCCAGGTTTCCCCCGCTTGTCCCGCACCCAGGGTATGGACTCGCGCGTGCAACGCTGTCCCTTCAATGGTGTATTCGTTGTCTGCAAACTCCCCCGCACAAAACATTCGCCAGCAGCGATGGGGACAGTAGGCGTATTGGTTCAAAGCAGCAATTGGAAACTTCATGAGTTCAGGGTTCAGAGTTATGAGTTCAGAGTTGAGGGTTCAACCTGGCGTTTACTTCTGCTTGGTTTTGATAACAATAGTGACTAGAATTTTGATAATGACTTCGCTTTCATCCAGGAGGGGTTGCAGGCGTTGAGCTGAAATAAAGTCGGCCGCAATTAAGAGTCGGAGCCAATATATGAGTTTCTCTAGCTTCCTTGAGGGCAATTTCTAATTTGCTGATGAAGTCTTTACGAGACTGAGCTGATTGAGATTCTGCAACATTTGACCCAATTGAGGTTCCCGATCGCAAAAGCTGACTCGATAAAGTCCTTGCAGTACCGCCGTTCTTCTCCAAAAACTGGCACAAATGCACAACTCGTACTGCAAACTGAAATGTCCGTTCTGCAATCTCCATCAACTGCTCCCAACTCTGCACTCACCACTCTGAACTCATAACCCTGAACCCCGAACTCTCCGAACCATTCCCATTCCCATCGGAGTCTTCCGTCCTACGCCGCAGTAGAGGGCAAAGTCAGCGAGTGCATTGAGTTGTTTAATTTGGGTGGGGGTTGCGTCCTCAAAAAGTTGATAGCTGACGGTTCCGATGCAACCGATGAATTTACTGCGACTGTCGGCGACGCATCGGGTTTGGATGTCAAAATGGCTGGGAAAAATGGCATCTAGGGGCAAGTTTTCAAACGGGAGTTCGCTGTACTGGTTCCAGCGTCGCAAGAGGCTTTGGAAGACGAGTTGGGGGGTGGGGAGAGCCGTGTCGCGTCGGCTTTGGCGAAAGGCGGTTGGCGTGGCAAATTCAAGGGAAAATTTCCGAGCGCGATCGCTGGCACGATCGTACAGTTGAGTGTAGGGACAGGCGTTGGCCCAGGGTTGCGCGAGCTGGGGGGTTCCGAGGATGCTGGTGACGTGCAGGTTCGCCGATCCTAAATGCCAAGGTTTTGTCGGGTTGATTTGCAGCCAGAGGGGAGTGAGATGTCCGAAGAGGGTATCGTCGAGCAGGCCGATGCGCCACCAACAGGGGGTTCCCGCTTCGATGTTTTTGCGGTGTTGCCATTGGAGTTTGGTTTGGGAGCGTGCTTTTTGCACCTGTAAGGGACTGAGACTAAAGCTTTTTTTTGCATGGTCTTGATGGACGCGATCGGCTAGGTTTTCATCCACAGAACTGATGAGATTGAGAAACAGTGCGTGGAGATGGCGACCGGTGAGGTAGCCTGTGGAAATGGGGGTTTGGGGGATTAGGTTGAGGATCAAACTGTTAGGCATAATATTCCTAAACGGTTAAGGGTAAAAAATACTAATCTGACATGATTGATGATTACAAAGCTGCGATCGAGCTGACAGAAAAGTTAAAGCAAACAATGCCATTTCGGGTGTGTCTCGCTCAGCAATTTCTCAAAATGTTGGAGGAGAAAGGCGAAAAAGTTACGTCAGAAACTTGGTACTCGGTTGATTACCTGGATTACTCTGGGGATGAGGGAGGGATTTTTTTAGCTCTCGAACCGAAGAACGAACAAGAAGAGTGCTACGTCGTTTCAATAACTCACGTTCGAATCGATCCAGAACACGAACTCGCACAAGAGGTGGAAGCGTACCGTAAGACCAGAATTCATCGCTTGAGGTTGCAAGATAGTAAAGGATTTGCATCACAATTTCTGGCTAATTCTTCAACAAGACGCAGAAAACGTCGCAAGGGATTTGGTCATCACAAAATTTAAATTACCTAAAGCGGTACTGCATTTTTGCAGGAAATTTAAAGCTTTTAATTTCTTTAAAAGTGTAGTAATCACCCTGCATCTGAACATTACGAATCAAGCTTACAGGCGGCATATTAATGGTGTCGTAGCTGAGGACTTGATAGGCAAACATTACATCCAAGGGATTGAGAGGATGAGGACAGACAAAAGAACGGTTCTTGTACTCTTTTTCAATCGTTAGAAGCTGAACGCTAACCTCTGCTTTGCTCATCCACTTTCCAAGTCGAATCCACTTAGGCAACGTTAACAAGTTTTCAGACAAAATGAAGAACTCAAATTGGCTCTCTGGAGCAACTTCCTTCGCACGTCCAAAACTCGGAATATTCTTTTGGGTCTTTTTCATCTCGACATGGTAACGATTATCTGCGTATTTCCAGGTATTCAGTACCGTTGCATGACGAATCGTTCTAGCTGGGGTGATGTAGATTTTTTGTTGATTAAGAGGCGTTAAATGCTCCTCATATTTCGGAACTTGTATTGGACAGAAGTAACGATAAGAATGCTTTTCTGAAACTGTGGTTGCATAGGCTTCGCTATCCACTAAACCGAGGGCATAGCAAAGGGCATAATTGTGCAGCACGGGTTCTGTTTCATAAAGCCTACCAATCTCCCGCGTTGCGTAGTAAAGGAAGTCATGAAGTTCGAGAGTGCAGCGATAGATACAAGTCATTTTTTGGCTCCTGCTTTCGATTTTTTCTTGCCAATATGTTTCTCCGCATAGGCTTTTGCCTCATCGTCAGCTTTTTTTAGAATCGAGCGAATTCCTTCTTCGCTAGATGTTAAGTTTTTCACTTCTGTAAGTAGTTTTTGGAAGTTCTCGCCAATCGAATCTGTATGCACAATAAATTCTTCATTCATTAAAAATTGAATTGTTGTCACAGCAGCCTCAATAACATCATTTTCATCGAGAGGATCGGGTGCTTTTAAGGTTTCATCAACTTTCATTTTGTCATAAATTGCTTGAGTCCAACGAAGGTTGCTTACAATCTCTCCATCGGCAAAGACAACCCCGATTAATTCGTTACGAACTCGCCCTGTTCGAGTGGTTTGTGCGCCGTAGTGACGAGTGCGCAAAATGTTGTTAAAAACATATAAAAAGCTTGCTTCTGTCGGATCTTTAAGTGTTACGATGCTGGGAAAGAAAACTTGAGGGCGAATGTGATCTTGCTGGTTGATGCGACTCGTGACTTCTCCTGGTTTTGACCCTTTTTCGCCTTTAGAAGCCATCGTACCGTTTTCAAAGGGTGCATTGAGCGTAAAGGTTTCGTGAGACACATCGAAAGCTGTAATTGAGAAGGCAGTATCGACGACAACTTTAGATTTTTCTGAGCCAGAATCGCCAATGGCAAAACCATAGATAATACAGTCTGGATTATCCATTCCAAATTCGACGTTGTATTCACATTCCTCTGGCTGAACGAAACCATAAGTTCGAAGTAATTCTCGACCGACTAAGCGCTCTGGAGTTGATTGTTTTCGCTTGAACATAGAGAGACGACTGATTGTACTTTTGTCCTTAACACCTGCTCGAACTCTTGCTTTGTTGAGTTCTCCATCAGTTTGAAAGAGAGGGTAAGATTCGGTTATGCGAACGGTCAAAAAGTGAGCGTATTTTCCCATTGGCTTGTAGGGAATTTCAGCGTGAAAAAACTTAGAGTCGAGAATTTTGAGAAAATTCATGATCGTTATTGATTAATAGACAAAGAACAAACAAATTTAAGCAGTAAGCGATTGAACTAGAATCCGCATTAGCGAATCAATATCTTCTGGAACGCGATAACTTTCTAATCCGCGATCGATGTGCTTTTTCTCGCGATGAAGGAGCGCGAATTCCCAAATTTTTCCAGTTGTAACAGACCCTAATAAGGTTGGCTGTTTGGGCGTTCGATCCCATTGATCGAGGGCTATCATCTCAGCAATAAGTTGAGTCATACCATAATCTAAATCTTGGCGCTTAGCTTCGATGACGAGTAATTCGGTATGACTTCTAAATAGATAGTCCAGGTATCCTTGCAGTTTTGGAGTGACAGAAATCGGATATTCAATTCGCAGTTCTGCTTTTGTATAGTGAACTAATTCTGTCGCAATTTTAGCAATTAGAATTTCTCGTCGAGATGTTTCATTGGATAAATCGACATAGGGAAGGATTTCTTCGATTCGCGATCGCAACTCTTCTAAACGGTCTAAGTCTTCAGGATACTGGGGTAAACCTAGTTTTTTCTTTCTTAAGGTGTAGCCAAATTCATTAGCTAATTCATCAGCAGGAATCCTAAGGTCAAAAAACTTGCTAAAGGTATAGGATATGTTTGGATCTAGGATTGTCATACTTCTGCTCCTGAATTTTTATGATTTCGATCGTTCTTTTCTTTTAACGCTTGATTTTCTCTATCTTGCTCTAGGCGGTAGAGAAATTCGCAGGTATCTCGAATGAGGTTGATTTGACGACCTGCTAAACGAGCACGATCGCACCCAAAGGCTTTTTCAAACACATCAATCACAAAGTAGCGAGCAAAAGTTAGAACCGCTTGACGTTCTTGTTCGCGATCGCTAATGACCCAGCGTCCTTCAGCCGTCGAAGCACGGACGCGATCCATCAACTTGGAAACTTCAGCCGCCACAACGGTCACAAGGGCCTCATCGTGAAACATACTTGATTCGGCTTTGAGAATTGTTTCCGCAGCAATATCAATGGGTTTTAAGACAGCGTTTGCTTTGGGATTATAGCGCTTGTTCGCGCGATAAAATGTTCGGTATAAATTGGTGAGTTTTTGAGGGTGATTTAATGACGATTTAGGTTTCAAAATCCATCTCTCCTGTTCAAAGTAATAGATTGCATAAGGGTCGAAACAAGGATAAAAATGATGAGCATAAAGTTTAATTTTCTCAGGACTAAGAGAATCATGTTTTTGCCCCCGACTCCACTTAGCTAAATAGGAAAAAACGTAAAGAGGGCTAGTTTCGATATCTTTAGCTAACTCTGTAAATCGCCCCCAATTCGCATCGTATCCTCCCTTCCCTTGTTTGGCATTAACATCCATGTGGATCGCATAGGCGGCTGTTAAAGTATTTAGAGGTGCGGATTGCTTGATGTTGCTATCATCTGTCCAACCTTCAAGGATAGAATCTAGCCGAAATCGATCCTGTCCGACAAGGGTGTGAAAAGCGTGGGGTGCGCTGTCGAGAAAGACGCTTTCTTCAAACTCAGCACCATCGGTAAAGGGTGGAATGGGAGACTCAGAAACAACGGTTTTGACATCCAAAATTATTGGGAAGGCAAAGGCTAACCAACTTGGCATCACCCAAGATTCTGTGTCGGTACTATCGCGTCCTGGCGGTAAGGCCATGAAGTAGAAGGTTAGGGGTTTGTTTTCTGGGTAGGAGAGTTTAAAAGTGCGATCGCGCTTAAAATTAGGATCGCCTTCAGGTAATTGTTTGCGCTGTACCAATTCTTCATCGATCAAGAAAGTATCAACGGTTTGGTATTGAGTGCGACTAAAGTCAGCTTTCAACTGTTTGTTGATGAAATGGTTGCGAATGCTGGTATCAAAACGAGTTTGAGCAATATTGCTGTAGGCTTTGTGCAAAAAGTTATTGGTTTCTGGGGTGAAATAGTAGGTGGGGTAGAAGTAGAGGTAGCGATATTTGCCATCTTCAAATCGTTTGCCCACCGCCTGAGTTTGATTCATTAAAATTTGCCGCAGCATCATTTCAATCCCTGCAATACTAGAGATGTTTCGCTTGGCATTGGAACCACCCAAGTGTTGTTTATTGGTATAGACTTGGGGTGTAAATAGTACCGCTGATTCCATCTGTTTGCTGACAGAATAGGGCGAGTGAGAAAGCGAACAAATCATCTGCCGCCCCCGTCCCGGTTTTTTAGAAGCGTTGTAGTAAGCTAACTCTTTTAAGAACACCTCTACCTGTTCGGAAGTTGAACGCTTTTGAGTTTGACTGGGTAGCATAACAACCTTGTCAACCCATTGGCGAACATCGCCCCAACCGTCGTCTATCGGGTATTGAGCAACGATCGGCTGGGTGAGTTGAGTGATGTAGTGGATGAGGCGATCGCAAGTATCCCGTAGGTCTTCAATACCGGGATTCTTCGTCAGAAATTTTGCAGCCAAAAAATACCACTCGTAGGGTACGCCGCCACTATTCCCCTTGAGTTTAAGTTCTTTGAGGGTTTCATTAATTCGTTGGATTTCTCGGATGTGGGGGAGATATTCAGAAAGTTGCCAAAATTCGGCGACTTTGCCAATAAGATTTTCTGGCAATATCTCTTCCTCAATTATTGGAAGTTCTGAGAGTTTTTTGTTCTTTTTACATTGCTTTGCCCGTTCTTTTATTGCGGTTTTGAGCTGTTTGACTCGTTCTCCCCAGATTTTGCGGCTAATGAGGTCGCCAAATTCGGCGAGTTGGTCGATGCGAATATCGTCGCTGAACGAGAAGTCGCGATCGCGCGAAAGAACTCCTTTCTGCTGGAAGGCAATTAGATTCTCGCTTCGCTTGCTCGCAACCGATCCTTTCTGGGGATTTAAGATCCGAAGCGTTGCATCCAACGCAACCTGCATCAGGTCTGGGTCGTCAAAGAAAAGATTGTAGTAATCTGCATATTTCATTCCCTTCCCATCGCGACCGAAACCCGTTTGGCGGAGGCGCAATTGTCCCGCACAGAGGGTCTTGATGCTGGCAACGACGCGATCGGGTAACGCCTCAACCGAGATTTGCGGTGCATCCCGACGTGCTAAATAGATCGTACCTGCGGGCAAGTACAACAGCGGGACAAAAAATGGGTTTTCGTTCTCCTCATTCAAGCTGGTGTGAGCGTCAATGAGAGCGTTGTTGACCACGTTGGTTAATACGCCTCTGTTTTCAGAAATAGCGTGATAGGTAAATTTCAGTTGTTCGTCACTCAGTTGATGAATGATTTCGTAAAGTCCATAGGCTTCAGCGTCTTGAGGATGTTTGATAATGGAAGCAAGGCGATCGGCTAAACAGGTGAGATCGGCAAGTTGGTGCAGAACGCGATCGCGCAGTCTGGGCCTCAGTCCATATTCTGATAAGTTCAGGTTCGTATCGCTGCGTCGCTGAGCGTTATAGGCCACAAACAGTAGATCGTCTAAATACCACCGCCAATCGCCGGGTTGCTGAGGAGAGATAAATCGATCGAGTTTGAGAACGTTGACGAGGACAGTCAGGATCTCCCGGTGTTCTTCAACGGAACGTTTGCGAATATCCTGTCCGCGATCGCGCTTAATCTCTCGATACACCTCTGGCATTCCAGGAATTAGGTCATAGTCGAACTTCTCGAAGTCGTGCAGCACAAAACCCGCGATCGCCAAACGGCGTTCTCGTTCCTTTACCACCCGACTGACCGTTGTATCCAGTTTCTGGAGTCGCTGTTCGATTAGATTTGCTGGAAACAACCCGTTGAGAAGATGGGTATTCAGGGATTGATCGGCAGCATTGTCGCGACGCAAGGGTTTTTCACCTTCAGCAATGCGTTTTGGGTTCACCTCGCGATCGAGATATTCAGCAAAAAACTTGCCTCCTTTTGCCGTCACGCCAATCGTAAACTTGAGCAGATTGGGCAACACTATCTCTGCAAAATCTTTCATAACGCGATCGCCGGGATTTTGTGCCTGAATTGCTTCTTGCAAAAGCTTGAGCGTGAGTAACTCCCGCGTTCGAGGTTCTAGAGTTCGGACACTTTCTTCCTCAAGTCCCAAATTCTCATCTAAAAAATCAAACTTGCTCTCTTCATTCTCTACAACCATAAGTCTCACCACTTTGATGGATTATTCGGATGCAATTGGTCTGAATCCCAAGTCTGCGGATTATGCACTACATATTCGCAAATTTTCCCCAGCAATATTTCATCCCGAATCACGTGTTCGTAATAATTTCGCTGCCAAATCTTAACCCCAGCCATCTCGCGAATCTGATTGATTTTTTTCGTTGTTTGATATTTGAAATACCCCACAATCTGCCCCAACGTCGGCGTACCACATTTCGACCGTAGGGGCGGGGTTTCCCCGCCCTGAATTCCTGGAGTTTCCCCGTTCTGAATTTTGCGTGGATCTGTTTTTTGGACATTTGCCGGAACATCACAGATGACAACAATTCCGTGAAAATGATTGGGCATCACAATTGCGCTGTCGATATCAACATTGGAAAAATGCTGCGGAATTCGATGCCAAATTTCATCAACAACCTTTCCATATTGATTCAGTTCGATTTCAGAATTTTCAATATTGCCAAACAAACATTCGCGTCCTTGCACGCAAATCGTGACGAAATAGGCCCCAGCTTGACGATAATCGTAGCCTCGGAGTCGAACTGAACGTCGATGGTGGATTTGCGGATCGTATTTCACCATTGTTTTGCCATGGGTGATGGTGTGGGAATATTGCGGTTATTTTGGGGGAATTGGGCGGATAGCAGGGCGGGGAAACCCCGCCCCTACAGGATTGAAAATTGAAATTATGATGCAATCCATATTTCACCTCCATCGTGCTTGAATCGGTAGGCGAGGGTATCCAGCAACAGCGCAGATTGACCAAACGCAACAGAGTAGGGCGGATTTGGATCGTGAATGCTGTTCAAATGGCTAATGGGATAAATCTGAAAGTGCATCGGGAGTTGCAGTCGCAGACGAACCTCCCGTACGGGTTTACGCAGGACGTAGCAAACTAAGGCTTGCTCCTTTAGGCGACGATTGATCGATCCCGCCCAAGGGTTATCAGGTTGCCAAATTTGTAAGTTCCGCAACACCTGCACTTTCCAAGCATCAGCAATGGGTTGGAGGTCGCCGGGATAGGTAAATTTCCAGTCCAGCCGTTCTTCTCGATAGCGTTGCAATTTCATGAAGCCCAAGCAATGCTTAAAACGCCCTTTGGAAATCGGCTGATTGATTTGGTCAGCAGTTTCTTCAAGTTTTTCTAGAAATGCTTTCTTGCTCCACATCTCAATCTCAAGATTGCTGAGAATTCCTGGTAGATCGTATGTTTTAAAGCGATCGCGCCCATCGGTTTCAGTGGGGTCGTACAAACCGCATTGCAAGGGACTAGATCCGCGAAAACTCATCGCATCTTCCGCAATAGGGTTGCCGCTTTTTTGACCGGAAAGCTTTTTCCAGTCCACAGCCCACCCTTTAAGCCGTCTCGCAATTTTTCCCAAACTTGCCTCAAAAACCGTCTCGCAATCCCCACAAAACTTTTCGAGAGATCCGGAGTATTGTTGCTGCAAATAGGGGTGTTTGAGCTGTCGTGCGAGAGAGAAAGATTGAACGGCTCCCCAGCGTTTATAATAACCTTCAAAGTCGTTGATATTGCGGTACTTTGCGCGAATGAGGTTATGGAAGCTGACGCGATCGTAGCTTTTATTCTCGACTAAAACATTTTCATTACCTAAAAATAATTTTTCTACAAAGAAGTTGGGGACTAAAGCATAGGCTTTAAAGCGATCAAATTGAACATATTTCCCATCTTTCTTGTAACCATCATGACGACTCAATCGCCCTAAACGTTGAATAAAATTCCCCGCATCTGATGACTCAAAGATCAGAAAATTAATTTTAAAATCGACTCCAACATCAATGGTACTCGTGCCAATTACGAGGTTAGCCGCAAGAGATTTCTCTTTCTCCTGGCTACCCGATAGTCCCGTGTTCTCGCGAACCGTTAAGTTGTATTCGGCAAATAAACTCTCAAAAATCGGTTTTAAACGCTTGACCGCAGCGATGGAGTTGAGAATAATTGCTCCTTTGCTACCGGGATGTTCTAAGAAATAGTCGAGAATCTCTTCTTTATGCTCATTAAGCCACACTTCAGAAGCTTTAGAGGTGGGTTCCAATGACTTAAAGGTTAAATCGATGGAACGGGAAACCTGTCGCCAACCCTCGTTACTCAGTCGTTCTTTTTCTACCTCTGTTTCCGGAAATTGATACTTCTCTTCCTCAATAGGATTGATTTCCATGCATCGAAATTCAGCAATTTCAAGACGTTTCTTGAGCGATTTATTTGGCGTTGCAGAGAGGAACAAAAACTTTTTGCGCCGATTAGTTGCTCGGAGTAAGAGCATGGTGTTGAGAACGCTAGCAACTTGAGGTGCAGAAAAGACGTGAAATTCATCGAAAATGAATACATCAAAGTCTTTCGCGATACTGTTCCAGAGCTTATCGGGGTTATCGTAGGGAGTAAGGTAAGCTCCCCGGTGAAGGTAGTGAAAGATATCGGGATTAGCGATTAAGACTTCGGATTGACCCCCACGAGACGCGATCGCGCTTCCTTTTCGCAGTCCTTCAATCTCTGCATAAATCTCCAATTCCGGGCCACTCAATCGATTAACTCGCGGTTTGGAGGGTGGGTGAAAGGTGGCGATGTACTCTTCTATCTGGGTTTCCTGATCCCTCGCGAGGGCGTTGGTTGGATACAGTCCGAGTGCAACATAATCTTCCTGTAAAACGCCTAAATACGCTGCCAAACTCTTCCCATCTCCAGTCATTGCGGTATTGAACACCACGTCAATTTCTGGGTCTTGCAGCGCCTTGTACGTCTCTGCTTGATGCCAAGAGAGCATCCACTTTTCGGGTAAGGTTACACCTTGTAAACCCTCAGATACTGGCTTTGAATAAACTGGATCGAGGGCAATCTGATATTCACTCATTTGAAAAGATTTTCCATAACTTGTTGCACAATCAAATCTTGACACCTTACGGTTTCTACAGAATGTACTTGGGTCGTCTGATATCTTTTTCTGTAAGGCGATAAGCCGATCGCGCCTTCAGTGTAGTAAGTATCCGACAGTTCGATTAAACGTGTGGTGGAATGCATCGCGATAGAATGAGATGGATGTTGAGTTATTGATGAAGCAGAGGAATTAAAAAAGATGATTGCGAGTCAAAATTCAGACTCTCTTTCTCCAGAAGAGTATCTTCAATTAGAAGAGAAGAGTTCGGTGAAGCATGAATATAGACTGGGTGATGCTTATGCAATGGCAGGGGCAAGCAATATTCACGTTTTAATTGCGGGTAACTTGTATGTTTTGCTGAGAAATAATCTACGGGGACGAGGATGTTTGCCCTACATTTCCGATACCAAAATTAAGATTGAATCGATTAACACTTATTACTATCCAGATATAGCGATCACTTGCGATCCTAGAGATAGAGAATTCAAAAATTTCTTGCGCTATCCATGTTTAATTGTGGAAGTTTTATCCGAGACAACAGAGGCGTTTGACCGTGGGGATAAATTTGCCGATTATCGCACTTTAGAATCTTTGCGAGAATATGTTCTCATTAGTCAAAATCGCATCCATATCGATTGTTTTCGCCGCAACGATAGCGGACAATGGGTTCTCTATTCTTATGGAGAAGGAGACACTATTCATCTGGCAAGTATTGATTTTTTGTGCGCGATCGCGTCTTTGTATGAAGATGTAGACTTTTCTCCTGCTTCATAATTTCGGACATCACTATTTTTCTTTTCCTTAGCTCTAATTTTTTGTCTGTTAAGCATTGCTCTCCTAATCCACATCCAATTTTCCAGTCTTTCTGGGGCTGGACAAGAGCAGACGGGTTTTAGTGTAATGGAATAATTCGACATAACCTTGCTCGAAGCAATTTTGTATTTGCGATAAAATTATATTGGCATATAAAAAGCAAAATTGCAATATTTGTAATTACAAATTTTCAATGACTCGTAAAAAAGACACAATTACACTGTCAGTTCCACCAGGAACCAAGGACAAACTCGAAGCAATCGCGCGACACCACGACATCTATTGGGGGAAAAATCCCAGCGTTTCCGGTCTTCTCGGCGCGATCGCGCAGGGAGAATTAAGCGTGGGTTCTCCTTTTACCCTCAACGCCTCCCAAATCGATGCGCTCCGTCAAGCGATCGATAATTTAATCGACGCGGGTCACGCCGAACACGCTCAAACCGTTATGGCACTGTTATTAGACCGAGGTCAACTGGAAACCCCCTTCCGACGCGAAATTCTACAGAAGGTTAACCCGAATATTGAAAATCTGCGAGTTCGACTCAACCAATTCATCGAGCAGAAACAGTCTTTTTTAATCGTTTATCGCAATTCTCAACACCAGGTCTTGGAGTTTACCGTGCGCTTTGCAGCCTTTAAACTCTACGAGAAGCGAGTGTACTTACAAATTTGGTGTAATGAAACAGAAGATAGCAATGACATTGCCGAACTGAAGCATTATCGCTGTTTGCGTCTCGACCGCATCCGCATCCAATCTCTTTTAGCGATTGACGAGCCGTGGCGAGAAGGGTTTGATTCAGTAGAAGTGCAAATACACTTGCACGGCTGGTTGATAGCAGCTTACGAATCCAAACCAGAAGACATAGAGGTGGAACAGCGGGAGGGGTATTTATGGGTAAAGCGTCGGGTGATTAATACGTTTTGGTTTTTCCGCGCGATCGCGAAATATTATGAAGACTGCGAGATCGTTGCTCCCGAATCCGTCCGCCAACTTCACCAACAAAAAATTGCTCGCCTGCAACAGCGATACTCTTCTAGCGAATTGCGCTCAACCTAACTATTGCTCAACTCCCAAGCGTCCGCCTCAACCTCATCCTCAAATCCTCCTGTGGGGATGGAAGCGATTAACTTCTGGGTGTACTCTTGCTGCGGGTTGCGGTAAATTTGTTCGGCTGTTCCCATCTCCTCAATTTTGCCTTTGTTCATGACGATGATGCGATCGCTCATAAATTTGACAACGCTTAAATCGTGGGAGATAAAGATATACGTTAAACCAAACTCCTGTTGCAACTCTTTGAGCAAATTCAACACCTGCGCCTGCACCGAAACATCAAGGGCCGAGACCGATTCGTCGCAGATAATAAACTTGGGGTTGAGGGCCAATGCTCTAGCGATGCAAACGCGCTGGCGCTGACCGCCAGAGAACTCGTGAGGATAGCGCTTGACCCAGGCAGGATCGAGGCCGACGCGATCGAGAAGATAGGACACTCGTTCGGCGCGATCGCGCTTGCTTTTCCCCACCTTGTGAATTTTGAGCGGTTCCACCACCGCTTGACCAATCGTCAGGCGCGGATCGAGGGAGTTGTAGGGATTTTGGAAGACAATTTGCATCTCCCGACGCAACCGTCGCAGGCGCTTCCCTCGCAAGTGGGTAATGTCTTCTCCCTCAAACTCGATCTTCCCTTGCATCGCCGAGATCAGTTGTAAAATCGTGCGGGCCAGGGTGGATTTCCCGCAACCCGACTCCCCTACCAACCCTAAGGTTTCACCTTGATAGACGTTGAACGAGACATCATTCACCGCCATCAAATAGCGCTTGGTTTGGCCGAAAATGCCTTGCAAGGGGAAACCAACGCGCAGGTTTTGTACGGAAAGGAGGGGGGACTCAAGCGCAGGTTTTGCCGCACCGTTCGTTTGGTTCTCAACCTTCAGTCGTTTTGACAATGCTTTCTCGCGAATATTTGGCGTTCCGCCTTCTGGGGCCTTCACCTCTTCCATAAAATCTGCCACCGTCGGCAAAACTTCGGCGGTTTGGTCGAGGCGGGGACGACAGGCGAGCAATCCTTTGGTGTAGGGGTGTTGGGGTGCAAAGAAAACTTGTTCGATTTCCCCTTGTTCGACAATTTGACCTTGGTACATGACGGCGACCGTACTGGCAATCTCCGCAATGACCCCCAGGTCGTGGGTGATGAAGATGAGAGACATTTGTCGCGCCGCGCACAACTCTCGCAGCAGCGCCAGAATTCCCGCTTGGACGGTGACATCTAAGGCGGTCGTCGGTTCGTCGGCGATTAGGAGAGTGGGGTTGCAGGCGATCGCCATGGCAATGGTGACGCGCTGTAACTGACCGCCGGAGAGTTCGTGAGGGTAGCGTTTGAGGATTGCTTGTTTGCGTTCGTTGATGTAGCGGTTGATGTTGCGGTCGTTCCCTCCCGTACCGAACTCTTCAAGATAACTCTCGCGTAACTGTTCGTCGCTGGGGAGAAGTTTGACCTCTTGCAGCGCTGCGATCGCTTTTCGTCGCGCTTCTGCATCGGAGACCTTCTGGTGCAAGCGAATTGTCTCTAAAAGCTGGAAACCAATGGTAAATACGGGGTTGAGCGCGCTCATCGGTTCCTGAAAAATCATGGCAACCTCGCTTCCCCGAAACTGCCGCCGGTCTTCTTCGCGCAGGTTGAGTAAGTTGAGGGGAGGAACGCCAGTTTGGGGACTGAACCAAATCTCCCCTTGTGCAATTTTCCCCGTTGGCGGTAGCAATCCCAGAATGGCGAGGGAGGTCACCGATTTTCCCGATCCCGACTCCCCAACAATGCCAAGCGTTTGTCCTCGTTCGATGTGAAAGTCAATGCCTTGAACGGCAACAACAGTTTTGTCATCCGTTTCAAATTGAATTTGCAAATTACGAACATCGAGAACAAAATCGCTCATAGCCATGAAATCAAGGAAATTAAGAAGATTCTACCGATCTAGCGAGTTATCCACAACTGCGGTCGAAGGGCAATCCGCATTTTCTCGGAATCTAACATCCGGTTTTCGGATGATTTGCGCTGAAATCAGCTCTCCGATCGGGGTTTTTACGGAATTAGGTCGATTGGTGTGCCAGAATACTCTTGTTATCTATAGCCCATTGAGCATTTAACATTTGAACATTTATCAATTCTGTAGCTTGATAAATGCGTAGCAGTAAGCTGTCATACCTTTAAATTGGGTTTCCTAACATCCCACACCTTATACCCCACAACCTTGACGAGAATTGTGATATTACAGTTTAAATGTCGAACAGCTTACTCATAACCCCGAACTCATAACTCTGAACCCTGAACTCTGAACCCTGAACCCACAAGATGCTCCCCGTACAAGAAGCTGAATCTATTATTCTCACTGTAGTCCAACCTTTCAACAAACAACAAGATGTTGAAACTGCCGATCTCGCTGCTGGCTTCGACCGCATCTTAGCAGTTCCTGCGGTCAGCCAACTGGATTTTCCCCATTGGGATAACTCGGCGATGGACGGTTATGCCGTTCGTTGCGAGGACGTGCAAAATTGCCCTGTTGCGTTGGAGGTGGTCGAAGAAATTCCCGCCGGTTCCCAACCCCAAAAAACCCTTCAACCGGGACAAGCTGCGAGAATTTTCACCGGGGCCTTGATGCCAAAAGGCGCAGATACGGTGGTGATGCAGGAAAATACGGAAGTTGAGGGGGAGAGCGTTACAATCTTACAAGCGCCTCAACCGCAAGAATTTGTCCGCCACCGCGCCTCTTTTTACCAAGCGGGTTCCCCGCTTCTCCCGGCGGGAATTGCCCTTGGCGCGCCGGAAATTGCCGTTCTTGCCGCCGCACAATGCACGGAGTTCTCGGTTTATCGCCGTCCCCGCGTTGCTATCTTAACCACGGGGGATGAGTTGGTTGCCCCCGATCGCGCCTTGCAACCGGGACAAATTGTAGACTCCAATCAGTACGCCTTGGCCGCCTTTGTTCGGCAAAATGGGGGAATTCCCATCTCCTTGGGGATTATTCGCGATCGCCGTTCCGATTTACAAAAAGCAATGGCCGACGCGATCGCCTCGGCCGATATAGTCCTCTCCACTGGCGGGGTTTCGGTTGGGAAATACGATTACGTTGAGGAAATCCTCGAAGAACTCGGCGGCAATATTTGCATTCGCAGCGTAGCAATTAAACCGGGGAAACCCCTCACCGTCGCCACCTTTCCCCCAGACAGCAACGGGAAATCTTGCTTATACTTTGGCATTCCCGGCAACCCGGTCTCTGCCCTCGTAAGCTGCTGGCGCTTCGTTCAACCTGCTTTGAAAAAAATGTCGGGATTGTCGGAAAACTGGCAGCCTCGCTTTGTCAGCGCCAAATCTCGCCACGATCTGCGGGGGGCTGGTATGCGGGAAGCTTATCTGTGGGGACAACTGCACCTGGTTGAAGGTGGCTGCGAATTTGCCCTCGCCGGGGGGAGTCACAGTTCCGGTAACCTCATTAATCTCGCTCGAACCACCGGACTGGCGGTCGTTCCGGCCGGCCAGCGCGCGATCGCTGCGGGAGGCAAGGTTAGGGTTCTGCAACTTTGACACTCATTCAATAATTGCCCCTGAGTATTGTTCTCCAAATAAAAATCAACGATGACAATTGGCATTGCAATTTTAGGAGTGGGACGTTGGGGAACCCACTTAACTCGCAACTTTTCCCAACATTCCGAGGCGCAGGTGGTAGCGGTGGTAGACCATCACCCGGAACGGTTAGCTGCGTGTCAAGCGCAATTTGGATTTGATGAAAGCGTCGTCCTCTCCACAACTTGGGACGAGGTTCGACAGTTGCAGGCGATCGATGCGGTGGCGATCGCAACCCCAGCTTCCACCCACTATCCTCTCATCGTCGATGCTCTAGAGTTGGGCTATCACGTTCTCGCAGAGAAACCCCTGACCCTCGATGCGATAGAGTGCTTGCAACTCGCTCAACTTGCGCGAGACAAGCAGTTACAACTTTTGGTCGATCATACTTACCTCTTTCACCCAGCAGTGGAACGGGGACGAGAGGCGATCGCGGCCGAGAAATTGGGAACCCTCCGCTATGGGTACGCCACTCGCACCCATCTGGGGCCGGTTCGCCACGATGTTGATGCGCTGTGGGATTTAGCCATTCACGACATTTGCATCTTGAACAGTTGGTTGGGACAAACGCCAATTCAGGTGGAGGCGAGGGGAACGGTATGGTTGCAAAGTTCCCACGCGATCGCGGGCCGGCCTCCCGCCACGCCTCAAGATTTGTCCGACCTCGTGTGGGCAACTCTCACCTACCCCGATGGATTTCGCGCCTCCATTCACCTGTGTTGGCTCAACCCAGACAAACAGAGGCGGCTGTGCGTCGCGGGAGAGCGCGGAACGCTCATTTTTGATGAAATGCAACCCAAACAGCCTTTGACGCTGCAGCGCGGTTATTTCGAGGAGAGAGAGGGGCAATTTGTGCCGGCCGGGGTGGAACGGGAAGTGCTGGAGGTGCAAAAGGCCGAACCGCTAGGACGGGTCTGCGATCGCTTCCTTCGCAATATTCGTACCGACGCTACCTCCTCCCCCTCTTCCGGGTGGGTTGGGGCCGAACTCGTCCAAATCCTCAGTTGCTTGAGCGCGTCGCTGCACCAAGGCGGCCGGCCCGTTCCCGTCCCGCCGCTGACAGAATTCAGAATTGAGGGAATGGGGAGTAGGGAGTAGGAAAAAACAACGATACGATCGGGGTTTTCTAGGGGTGCAATGCTTGCACCCTTACCCATTCAGTCACGACTATACCAAGCGGCCCAATCCCAAATTGCTCCTCCGTTGTCCCTTGATGCGCGGTTTTAACCCACTTGAGGCGCTGGGTCGATCGCCGTGCTTAGGATTGGCTAAATTCGCGGTTTTCTCGACTAGAGTTTCAGTGTTTTTTCTCTTGGCGGAGATTGGGTCGGTCGGCTAGCTTGGAATTATCTGCAACAAGGACAGAAACGTTAGATTTTGACCCTTGACTTTCCCATGACCCGATTGCCCTTCGTCTTGTCTGTTACCCTGCTTGCGACTCTCCTACCTTTGCCCAGTTCGGCACAACAACTGGAATGTCCAAACTACTGGCGAAACCCGGAAACGGGAGAACTCGAATGTTTGGATCTCGGCTCTGGAAGGCGATCGCAGCCTAACGCTCCCTTAACCTTCGAGCAGTTCTTCAAAAACTTTGAAACCTGTACCCCTAGCAGTAGCGTTATCCCATCTTTGTTCGAGATATTCGGGATTGACCTGATTAACCGCGCTCACATCAAGGGCTGGACAAACCAACGCTGTGAGGTTCAATATACCTTTGCCAAGCCCGAACAACCCGAACAGGAAGCGACCTATCTTCTCTGTCACTTCCGTCCCGAAACCCTTGCCGAAATCGCGACCGAAGGCTCAGTTGTTCTAGAAGATGAGGAAGAATGCCAATCCTTCCTTTGAAAACCGGCCCGAACGATTGAACGTCGATCGCTCCTCGATCGCTCTGCGGGAGATGAAATCGACGGTTTTGCCGGTTATTGAAGCAAGAATTTGACAAACTCGCCTGGAGCAAAGATTTTGTTAGGGTCGCGAGGACGGCGATCGCTAAAGTGCCACTTTCTGTAAAGCTCTGAAGGATCGCAGTGCAGATAGATATAGTCGCAGATCGCATCGCTCAAATCCGTTTTAGTGTCGATCTCCCAGCCTTCGAGACAAGCTCCAGTAAGCTTTGCTCCATTGAGATCGCATCCCCTCAAATTAGCTTTCTGGAGATTTGCACTACTCAAGTTTGCACCGTTTAGATTCGCTTGCTCCAAGTCAGCTTGACTGAGATCTGCCCCGCTGAAGTTGAGTCCGCTGAGGTTAGCTTGCCCAAGTCCCGCACTAAGCAGAAAAGCCTCGGTGAAGTCAGCATCGCGAAGACAAGCGCCTTTGAGACTAGCACACCAAAGTCTAGCGCTTCTAAAATTAGCTCCGCTAAAGTCAGCTCCTCTAGGGTCGATTTTCGAGAGAGTTGCTTCGCTGAGATTGGCCTTGCTCAGGTTGGTTTGATGGAGTTTCGCATTTCTGAGATTGGCACGACTGAGATTGGCTTCCATCAGGTTGGTTTCGCTGAGGTTTGTGCCACCGAGATTTGCACAATTGAGACTGGCTCCACTCAGGTCAGTCTGCCACAGATCGGCTCCCGCAAGGTTTGCACGATTGAGATTGGCCCCACGAAGATTGACCTGACTGAGATTGGCTCCGCTGAGATTCGCCTTTTCTAAGTTTCGGTTTTGACCTCCCCGATTTTGGACTTCCCAGACCAACTGCCATTGACTGTCCCAGATTGTCTGACGATCGGGTACTACCTCTCTGAGATTGACCCCCCTCAGTTGTGCATTCTTGAGATTCGCGCCACTCAGATTCGTTTCTCTCAGATCGGATTTGCTGAAATCGACTCCATTGAGATTGGCTTGACTGAGATTAGCTCCTCTAAGGTTAGAGTTACTGAGGTCAGCTCCTGCAAGACTTGCTCCCCTGAAATTGGCCTCGCTGAGGTTGGTAAAGCTCAGTTTTGTTCCCGCGAGATTCGCTCTCCTAAAGTCGATGTTCCGAAAGTTGGCTCCGCTCAAGTTGACATTCTCTAAGTTGTGGTTTTGACCCCCCAGATTTTGAATTTCCCAAATTAACGGCCACTTACGATGCAAATTGGGCCAAGTGGTTTGGCGATCGATTGTTGCGCCTCTAAGGTTGACTCCATTGAGATGAGCGCCTTGAAGGTTGGCTCCACTCAGGTTGGCTTCGCTGAGGTTAGCGTGTCTGAGATTAACCAACTTGAGGTTAGCCCCACACAGGTTAATTCCTCTGAGATCGGCGTTCCCAAACTCCCTCTCCCCAGATGCATAGCGCCGCAACAATTCATCCCGATCCATTGCTAATTGCTCAATCTTGAAAAAAGTGCTTTCTCCATCTTGGCAAAAGCGCGATCGCTGCGTGCCGTGTGTAGAATTGTCAAATTCGCTGAATGTTTCATTCTTCGGACGATTCGAGCCACTTTTCAACCCCGGCCCGGAGGACGTTGGCGACGGGATGGTTAATCAATTCCATCAATGCTTCAACGCTCATCGCCTGCACCACCTCAATCACGCGCTCTTTCAAACTCGCATTGCTTTTGATGCGCTCAATTGCTTTCTCGGCAAAAGTCGCTTGCTCGACTAGAGTTTCGGTCGGGTAGGTTTGTTCGAGTTGCTCGAGGAGTTGTTGGATTTCGGCTACGGCCTCGGCGAGGGATTGTTTTTGTGCCGGGGTGTAGTTGTTAATATCGCCGCCTTGCTGGATGTTGAGTCCTTGATTATCAGCAGACCAACCCCCTGTCACTTGAAGTTAACCGATATGATACTTAGAATTTTCTTTCTCCTGCATCGTTTTAACAAGCTCCATCAGTTGCGAGTTTTGCTGGCGCTGGTGTGCGATATCTTCACGATAGCGTTGAATATCGTTGCGAGAGGACAGCAATAGCTCTTCCTTTGCTGCTAGCATCGGTTGATATTTTTGCCAAAAAGACCGTTCAATAGCCATTTTGTCGGCTTTTGGCGGGACGTTGATGCGGATGACAAAGGTTCCGTCATCTTTGTTTTCGATGGCTCGCACAGAGAAGCTGGAATTATTGCTCTCTACAGTTTCTATTGTGAGTTTTTGCTCCTGTTGAAGTTCTTGGAATGAGGTTGCAAAAATATTCCAGTCAATCCCATCGCGGAAGATTAGATCGACGGTTTCGCGGGCTTTCTGAAAGAGTTTGGTAAATTCGCCAGGAGCAAAGATTTTGTTGGGGTCGTGGGGACGGCGTTCGGTGAAGCGTTTCTCTGGATATGTTGCTGAAGGGTTGTAGCGCAAATAAATGTAGTCGCAGATAACACCTCTCAGATTTGTTTGACTGTTGGTGTGCCAGTCTTCGATGCAAGCTCCTGTCAGTGTTGCAGCATTTAAGTTGGCGTTTAAAAGTTTGGATGCAATAAGATAACATCCGCTGAGGTTGGCTTTGCTGAGGTTAAATCCACTCAGATCAAATTCACTCAGGTCTGTTCTACTAAGATTAGCTCCCTTGAGATTAGCTCCCTTAAGGTTGGCTTCTCTGAGGTAGGCTCCCCAGAAGTTAGCTTTTCTGAGGTAGGCTCCCCAGAGGTTAGCTTTTCTGAGATTAGTTCTCTTGAGGTTAGCTTCACTGAGGTCGGCTCCCAAGAGGCCGGCTCCCCAGAGGTCAGCTTCTCGAAAATCTCTTTCCCCAGCCGCATAACGCCGCAACAATTCATCTTGATCCATCACCTTTCCTTCGATCTTGAGAAGAATGCCTCCTCCATATTGGCAAAATCGCGTTGGTCGTGCTGCGGTAAAACCCTGCATAGCCAACGCGAGTTCAACAGATTATTTCAAACAACAGGGAGGGGGTTGAGGGCTTATGCAATACGCCCCTACGGTGGTGGTTATCGCTTCGATCTAAATCTTCGCGATCGCGGGTCAATATTGTAAGCGCCGAGGACGGTCTGTATACAAAAGTTGATGTCGCTCGCTTGCTTCGGCCCAAGACTTAGGCATCTGATACCGATCCAAAACAACATCGTCTATCGCGGCGCGTACCTGACGAGCGCAGGTGTTGAATCCTACTCGTCCTACACCTGTACCTAAACCCGGAAAAGCGACGACCGACACATAATCTGCAATGCGCTTACCTTCGTATTTGCCTGTTTGGAATATACCGTGCCGAATCAGCAAGAAAACCGCTCTCGCGGCCAAATAAGGATTGACTGATTCGCGCAAAATCATCGGTACTCTCATCGTTGGTGCGGCAATTAGGAAGGGAATATTCTCATTATCGGTTTCGACAATGGTTGCTGCTCCTACCAAGAGTTCGCCATGATGATAATCAAAGATCTGCCGTCGAACTTTCAGTTGAATGTCGCGACCGAAGTAGTCCATATAAACGCCATCAATTCCTCCATCCATAAACCCAAAGCTATTCGCTGGGCTGACAATTGCATTGCATTTGACATCAAGAATGGAGCCTTGATGAACTCGAACAAAATCAAGATCGCCACAGAAAGTCGTCCACGCTTTCGCAAGAGAAGGTTGAACGGCAGTCAGGATGATTTGCATGAATCGGCAACGATCGATGAGTGAGAAACCATTTCTCAAGTGAGTCTTAAGGACTTGAGAAGCTTAGTGTTGGTGGGTTACGGTAGCTCGCGAGTAAGGGGGCAAGTTTTCTCTTAAGCGATCGCCGAACCCACCCTACACAAGTATTTAACTTGGACTTCCTCCATCTTGGCAAAATGGCGCTGGCAATGCGGGAGTTCACTACAACATGACCAACGCCAACAGATTGTTTCAAACAACGGTGAGGGGGTTTAGGGCGTATGCAATACGCCCCTACGGTGGCGGTTTATTGGGGTTTTGTCGGGGTGCAATGCTTGCACCCTTACCCATTCAGTTGCGACTGCACCAACCTACCCAATCCCAAACTGCTCCTCCGTTGCCCCCTGATGCGCGGTTTTAACCCACTTGAGGCGCTTCGGTCGCACCGACATCCTGGCGGTGGTTGCAGGCATAATCGCCAGCCAGTGTTGCAGATAAAGGATGCCGCGCAAACTGTCGGAGAGGATTTCCCACAGACCGGAAACCGAAAGGCGATCGCCCTCAGCGCGTTGGATGCGGTACGACCCCACAACCAGCGATAGCAACGCCAGAGAAACCAGGAGGATCGTCAGCGGGCCGAGGATGGGGAGGTGGTGGCGCAGCAGGGCCATCACCAGGTCGGGAATGGCAGCGGTGGGGAGAATGTACTGCATGAGCATGAACGCCAGCAAATCGGCCGTTTTAAAGAATCCCATGCGGTTGCTCGCGATCGCGCGCCAGTAGTCGAGATAGCGCTGATAGCCGCCTTCGGCCCAGCGACTGCGCTGATGCCACAAGGCTTTCGGTCGGGTCACGCCTTCCTCGTTAACCGCAGGACAGACGCAGAAGCCAATATCCCAGCGATCGAGGTGGAGGCGAATCGTGAGGTCGAGGTCGTCGGTGATTGTTTCCTCGTTCCACCCCCCGCAACTTCTCAAGGCCGTGCGGCGCACAAATTGACCGTTCCCGCGCAACTCGCCAATGCCGCCGCTGGCGATGCGCTGCTGTTGGAAGTAGGTGTCGGAGGCCATTTCTGCCTTCTGACTCTGGGTGAGGAAGTTGTCGGAGGGGTTGGCGATCGCCTTGCGAACTTGCACCGCACCCACATTCTCTTCCGCAAACATCGGCACAACCCGCCGCAACAGATCCGGTTCCACCACCGCATCGGCATCAAAGACGGCAATAATCTCTCCCTTCGTCAGTCGCAATGCATGGTTCAAGGCCCCGGACTTGCCGCCACCGGCCCCGGCCGGACGGTGCAGGACATTGAGTTGCGGGTACTCCGTCGCCAAGCGATCTAAAATTTCGGGGGTGCGATCGGTGCTGTAGTCGTCGATGAACCACACCTCGTAGCGATCGCGGGGATAGTCGAGTTCGCAGAGAATTTTGGCAAGGCGAGCAATTACCGCCTCTTCATTCTTCGCCGAGACCAGTAGGGAAACGGTTGGTGCAGTTGCCAGTGCGTCCGCCGCTAGCGGTTCGGGAGACGCTTGAGGACGGGCCAAAATCAGGCGCAGGAAGTGAACGGCGAGCAACCCAGTGAGGCTGAGAACGAGCCAAAATCCCCAGGATACGAGGTGCAGTGCAATGACCGTTCCCCACACAGCCATAAAGACAAATGCCGCTTTTCTCCTGCGGCCGGGTAACCCTAGAAAGAAGTCGTCGCGAAACTCTTCTTCCTCGTCTTCGGGGTCAGACCAGTCCGAGAGGAGAGAAGTGATGGGGTCTAAATCGCTGTCAGCGTCGCTGTCTAACCAAGAATTTTTAGGCATGGGTGATAGAAGTTTGATTATCGGAGAATTTAAAGAGTAGAAACAAGTAAAGTGAGGGCTTTTCCGCACGAGGCGATCGCAAGGTATTTCCCTTGTTTTGTCCCCAATTGTATCTGAGATTGTTAAAAATCTTAGCGTTTTCTTAAATTTCTCGACGTTAAGAAAACGTTAATTCGTGCTAAAAGCTCCCCCTTCGCGTTTTCAGCGGGCGATTGGGCGTACAATGCTCTCGTAGAACTTTCTTTACTTAAGTTTAAGTAGCGCAATTTAAGTTAATTAAAACGATAAACAAGACTTATGGTATTGGGTTGGATTGTCCTGCTGTCCCTCGGACTCGGCTCGATTTTGTGGGCAGAACTCGTCCGAGATTTCTATCACCTCCTCGCTCATCACTGGCCGCCGCTTTATCGCTTGCACGTTTGGCATCACCGCGTTTTCCGCCCGGACTTATTGCCCGCGAGCGAGGCCATTTACCGGCAGGCTCACTGGTACAATGATGTGCCGGAAGCCCTAGTCATGCTGGCATTTAGCGCTTTGCCGATCGCGCTGGTTTCGGCGAACAATCTCCCCCAGTCTTACGTCTGGACTGCGAGCGTGGGGGTTATCTATACCTTGGGGTTCTTGCTAACGGCGATCGCGCGAGGAGCGGGAATTTCAGGAGCAGACGAACTCACCGATCTCACCCACCGTCCCGGCCCGTTTCAAGAAACACCTTCTCGCTGGTTTGTCAACCGCACCTACCACTGGCGACACCACTTTGACAATCAAAAAGCGTATTATTGCGGCACGTTGGCATTGGTGGATAAGGTGATGGGAACGGCACTCTCGCTCAAAGGCAAGCGCATCGCAGTAACCGGAGCATCGGGAACCTTGGGGCGATCGCTCCTCTTCCAGTTGCAAAATAGGGGAGCAACGGTTGTGGCCCTCACCTCCAAACCCCAACCCATTACCCTCCCAGGCGCAACCGAACCGCTGGAAACCATTACCTGGCAAGCGGGACAAGAGTCGGAACTGGCCTCGGTTTTTGAAAATATTGATATTTTAATTCTCAACCACGGGATTAACGTGCATGGCGATCGCTCTCCCGACGCGATCGCCAAATCCTACGAAGTCAACGCCTTCTCTAGCTGGAAACTCCTAGAACTCTTTCTCGCCACCGTCCGCACCAACAAAGAGATTGCCACCAAAGAGGTTTGGGTCAACACCTCCGAAGCAGAAGTCAACCCCGCCTTCAGTCCCCTATACGAACTCAGCAAGCGCACTCTTGGCGATCTCGTCACCCTGCGCCGCCTCGATGCACCTTGCGTCATCCGCAAACTGATCCTCGGCCCGTTCAAGAGTTCGCTGAACCCCGTCGGTGTCATGTCAGCAGATTGGACGGCGAAGCAAATTGTTAACTTAGCCGTTCGCGATGTCCGCAATATTATTGTGACGATTAATCCAATTACCTTGCTTGCTTTCCCCATTAAGGAGTTTGGGGTTTCAACCTACTTCAAATTCTTTAGCAAAAAGACAATCGAGGGATAGAGTTTCGGGAATTTAGCGCCAACCTTGCTGCGATCGCTCCCAAACATAAGCCGAAACCGCCTCGATTTCTTCCGAACTCAAACGCTCTTCAAAAGCCGACATATTGTTTTTCCCCTTTTTAACAAGAATGGCAATTTCTTCGGGGGAGTCGAGGCCATTGCGATGCAGCGCTTTGAGTTTCAATGTTTTGCCGCGACGAATAATATTTCCTCCGCGAGGATGACAACCCGCACAGTGCGTTTGAAACAGTTGAACTCCCGGCTCTACAGGCGCAGCCAAAACGCCTCGATTGTTCGAGAGATCGGGTGCAGCGATCGCCAACAGCGCGATCGCCACAGCAATTAAAATTCGTCCCATCAGTCCAACCTCATCTCTGGTTGGTCGAAGAGTACCATCAAATGATTGCGTTCTGCGGAAGAGAGTTGTACCAAACCCTTTGAGATCTCGTCCTTAAAATTTCCCTCACCTCACCGAAGTAATAGCGAATATCCTGCAGAATAGAAACAGGAAGGAGATTCAGCATGAAACAGAGTCAACAATTCACGGCTTTAATTGAACGGGAAGGGGATGGTTATGTATCGTTATGTCCCGAACCCGATATCGCTAGTCAAGGTGGCACTGTAGAGGAAGCCAGAAAAAATCTGATTGAAGCCATTGAACTTTTCCTGGAAGTCGCAGCGCCTACTGAAATCGCCGTCAGGCATCCTGCAGCCTTTCAACCGCAAGTTTCCCAGAAATTATCGATCCCTGCGATTACCATCAATGTTAATCTGTAGAGTGGCAATCTTTACATTTCCTTAAGACTGCTCCCCAGCCTTATAAATAGCGAACCACGAATATAGACATAAGCATGGTAGCCACAACAGAAAAAACTAACGTTGGCAAAATTACACAAATCATCGGTCCCGTGGTCGATGTCGAATTTCCCAGCGGCAAGATGCCGCGCATTTACAACGCTTTAGCAATCCAGGGCAAAAATGAAGCGGGACAAGACGTTTCTGTCACCTGCGAAGTGCAACAATTGCTCGGCGACAACCAAGTGCGCTCCGTTTCGATGAGCGGTACCGATGGCTTAATTCGCGGGATGGATGCTGTTGATACTGGCTCTCCGATCAGCGTTCCCGTCGGCACTGCGACCCTCGGTCGAATTTTCAATGTCTTGGGCGAACCCGTCGATAATTTGGGCCCTGTTGGTACGGATGAAACTCTCCCCATTCACCGTCCCGCTCCCCAGTTTACCGATCTCGAAACCAAGCCTTCCGTTTTCGAGACGGGGATTAAGGTGATCGACCTGTTAACCCCCTACCGACGCGGTGGAAAAATTGGTCTGTTTGGCGGTGCTGGCGTGGGCAAAACCGTCATTATGATGGAGTTGATTAACAATATCGCCACCAAGCACGGTGGCGTATCGGTCTTTGGCGGCGTGGGCGAGCGGACTCGCGAGGGAAATGACCTCTACAACGAAATGATCGAGTCCAACGTGATCAACACCGACGATCGCAGCAAGTCGAAGATTGCCTTGGTTTACGGTCAGATGAACGAGCCTCCCGGTGCCAGAATGCGCGTGGGACTGTCTGCACTGACCATGGCAGAATACTTCCGCGATGTTAACAAGCAAGACGTACTGCTATTTATCGATAATATTTTCCGGTTCGTACAAGCGGGTTCTGAGGTGTCTGCACTGCTCGGTCGGATGCCCTCTGCGGTGGGATATCAGCCGACTCTGGGAACGGATGTTGGGGATTTGCAAGAGCGCATTACTTCAACGAAGGAAGGCTCCATTACCTCCATTCAGGCGGTTTACGTGCCTGCAGACGACTTAACCGACCCCGCTCCGGCAACCACTTTTGCTCACTTGGATGGAACGACGGTACTCTCTCGCGGTTTGGCTTCCAAGGGAATTTATCCGGCGGTCGATCCCCTCGATTCCACGAGTACGATGTTGCAGCCGGGAATTGTGAGCGACGAGCATTACAATACGGCCCGAGCGGTACAATCGACCCTACAGCGCTATAAAGAGCTGCAGGATATTATTGCCATTCTGGGTCTAGACGAACTGTCTGAAGATGACCGCCAGGTAGTAGACCGAGCGCGCAAGATCGAGCGTTTCCTTTCTCAGCCATTCTTCGTCGCTGAAGTCTTCACTGGCTCTCCTGGAAAGTATGTTTCGCTCGAAGACACGATCAAAGGGTTCCAAATGATTCTCGGCGGGGAGTTAGATGACCTGCCAGAGCAAGCATTCTACTTGGTCGGCGACATTGAGGAAGCCAAAGCCAAGGCTGAAAAAATGAAGAAGGACTAGTTGCAGTTGCGAGCGGTTAGCGGTTGAGGGGACTTAATCGCTAACTGCAATTCTGCAATATCCCGATCGCGCAAAATTAACAACTGACGAAGAATGAGTTTAACTGTTCGCATTATTACGCCCGACAAAACGGTTTGGGACTCCGGGGCAGAAGAGGTGATTTTGCCCAGTACAACCGGGCAGCTTGGCATCCTTAAGGGTCACGCTCCCCTCCTCAGTGCTTTAGACATTGGCGTGATGCGAGTTCGCGAAGATAAGGACTGGGTTGCGATCGCGCTGATGGGTGGCTTTGCTGAGGTGGAAAACGACAATCTTACCATTCTCGTGAATGGTGCGGAACGGGGATCGGAGATTAACCTCGAAGAAGCGCGTTCCGCCTACGAAAAAGCACAAGCTCGGTTCAATGAGGTTCAAGGAAGCGACAACCGCCAAGAGAAGTTGCAAGCCGAACAATCCTTGAGAAAAACCCGCGCTCTGTTTCAAGCTGCGGGGGGTATGGTTAAAGTTTGAGGCTGGGATGTCGCAATCCTCATCCTCAAAGTCTGCTATTTCACAAGAAAGCTAGATCCCGTGGGATCTAGCTTTTTTTCGTCTATTAGCGCGTAGCGTATTCAGTCAGTTGAAGCAGATGCTGGGGGCGATCGCTAGTGCGTTCCCACAGAATGAGTGCGATCCGGTAAGATCCACCACAGCACCGGAGACAAGATAATGCAAGAAATCGTCACGACCAGAACAACGGATAATGCTTGAGATAGTTCGGCAGTCATAATCGTTACTCCTATTTGAGAGTGTCGCTGAGTTTCCGGGCTTTTGTCCGTACAATTCGATTTTACGCTGAGTGCAAAATTTTTGTTGCCGATGTTACAGAAATAATAACCTTGGTGTTTCCCAGAGACTGATATGGATTGCTACAGTTCTCTTCCTGACATTTCCGGAAATATGGAATGCAAGTGAGAGGGAGCGATCGCTCCCTCTCACCCAGAAAACCGCAATTTATTCTTCTCGTCTCTGGGAGTCGGTCGGAATTTTAAACCGAATGCTCTGAGTATTGTTGGCATCTCCCGACGAACGAAAGATTTCCATGTATTCCGGATATCGGATTGTATCGCCAATCACAACTCCGTATTCTTCTTCTAGAAAAGAGGCAAAATCCTCCGAGGCCGAACTTGAAATTCGCCTTGAATTTGGGGTTGCAAATCTATTTCCCTCAATAGGAGTAGTACCAGAGAAGAAGTCTTGATAATCTTCCGAACTCGTTCGACTTTCAATCGTTGTCAAAGATTCGCCCGAAAGTGTTACAGAAGAGCCTTCCGCCGGAGCAGATTGGGCGCGACAGGGCAATGCGAATCCGGTAAAAATGGTACTAATTCCTAAGACAATCAACGGACGATACATCATTTGCTTTGTCCTCAGTACGATAGTTTGAGAGATAGTAATTTATGGCACTTTTGCAGACACCACATGCAGTTTTGAGGTCGAAGTTTAACGGCTATTTTATTAGATAAACAATGAGAATTGGGATGGTAAAGTTCTTAGCGCTCCCGAACCAGAAGTGCTAGGGAATTTTACCCCGAAGATAGCACAGGATCTCAGAGCGATCGCGCTGTCTTAATCTTTCCTCATCTTGCAGCGCGATCGCCCAGAAGATCGTCAAGTTCGGCATAATCGGGTAGCGTTGTATCGATTGGGATTCCGCCACGCAAGACAGTCCGATCGTGCTGCGATCGCGACAGAAGTTCGCTGAAATAGCGTGCCTTAAACAACACTAAATCTGCGGGTAATCCCATCCCAATTTGCCCAACCGCGTCTAACCCGATCGAAGCGGCCGGCGATCGCGTAATTGCCGCAATCCAGTTGTCATAAGGGCGATCGAGATGGCCGATGCGAACTGCTTGGTTAAACACTTCTAAAAGGTCGTGGTCGCCGAAACCAAAGAAGGGATCGCGACAATTGTCGCTCGCAAAAGCGATCGAAATTCCGTACTGTTCGATCTCGCGAACTCGCGTAATTCCCCGCCAATAGGGAGTATGGGTTGGGTGGCGATCTTGCAAGTAAAGATTGCACATCGGCAAACTTACAATGCCAATTCCAGCATCTTTGACGAGTTGCAATGTTTCTCGAACAAGCTGAGGCGATTGTACGGCTAAGCTGCAACAATGTCCGCACAAAATTTTACCTTGAAATCCTAGAGCGATTGCACATCTTGCAACTTTTTGCAAACAAATTGAGTTCGGATCTCCATTTTCATCGACGTGAAAATCCAGGTCTAAATTTCGTTCTTGAGCTAAAGCGAAAACAGCATTAAGTTGGGCATCTAAATAAGGATTCATATAGACAACTCCGCCGAGAATACCTCCTATATCTGCAATTGTGTTTGCTAATTGAATCCCTGCAGGGGTTTGAAAGTAGTCCAAAGTGGTGAGTGAAACAGCTTGTAGTTGTACTTTTCTTTTCCATTTTTCTTGCAATTGCTGAAAAACAGAAAAGCTCATTTCTGCATTGGTATCGAGAATATCAAGATGAGTGCGAATTGCTTTGGTTCCGCGCGCATAACTGCATTTAATCCCGAAGTCCATGCGTCGATATAGCTCTTCGGGGTTCCACCATTTTCGATCGGCTTGACAGGTTTTAATCGCACTATCAAATGTCCCATCGGGATTAGGCGATCGCTCCCAAATATGGCCTTTGTCTAAATGAGTATGTGCGTCTACAAAACAAGGTAAAACAATCCCCTGACGAACGTCCATGCTGGGAGCATTTTTCTCTGTGCATCCGGCTGGAAGAATTTGACCGATCGCGCCATTGACAACTTCTAAATCGACCGACCGCAGTCCTTCTCGCGTTTGCGCTTCCAGAATTGTGTCGGCAAGTAACGCAACGGGAATGCGAGCATTTGTAAGCCAGTAGCGATCGCTCAGTTCAGTCATATTTTGGTCTTAATAGTAGAGTTACCGAAACTCGAAGATTGGGAAATGCGAAGGGAGTACAATGACCTTAATTTAACTCTTTTTGGCTGAGATAATTGCTGCCTTGCGGATCTCGAAATATTGTTATTGTGCGGGTTTTAAGATGTTTTCAGGCAGGGTCTTTCGATCGGCAAGACGGCCAGAAAGTTGGTAAAGCGTGTCATTCATTTCCCGATTTGAAATTGGCTGGCGAGAATGCCGAATCAATTTCGACTCCGGGACTTTCACAATCACTTCGAGGCGATTTTTTAAAAGGATGGGATAGATAATCGTAGCGGGAGGATTTTCGGCCTCATCAATAGATTGAGAATTGGTGATGCGACAGCGCAGAAAGTTTTCCAATTCCGCGAGTTGGAGTTGTTCGACCATTGCGACGGCGGTTTTCAGGTTCTTGTCGGTTACCGGGTCTGTTAGTAAGAGGTCGAGGTACTGACGATACAGCGGTTCGACGCGATCGCGGAACGAATATTGCACGTCAGTTTTGAGCGAGAGTAAATCCTCCCGCGCCAATTGCAACGTTTCCACTGCACCTTGATAGGCCCTCAACGCCGCCTTTCTCTCTTCCTGCTTGGCAAAGAGTCGTCCCAACTGCCATTGCCACTGATAGGCGATATCCGGTGCTTCCTGAGGTTGAGCGAGATAGAGCGCTTTTTCGGTCAATTCTCGCGCCGTCTTATAAGATGCTGGCGCTCGCCGTTCCGTTCCGAGGGACTCGTAGAATCCTCCCAACTCTCCCAAACCGTAAGACTCAGCGCGTTTATCGTGTAGTTCGTGCGCTTCTCGCGTTGCTTCATTCAGCGCGATCGCGACCTGCGTCCACTCATCCCCAACTTGATTTTCCTCAAACTGCACCAAACAAGCGCGACTTTTGGCGAGATTAATTTCAGCGTAAATCTTCTGGCGACTGGAGGGTAAGGTCGAGAGATCGATTTGCGAGAGGAGCGATCTCGCATTTTCCACTTGCTCCCCTTCTTCTTCCGCTATCTCTAGCAGCAAACTCAAGCGATTGAGTTGTGCTTGGGTTTTTATCCTCGTATCGGTTGAAAGTGCCGCCTCTTGATATGCTTCGAGTGCGGTTTTGTAGAAAGCGATCGCCTCTCTAGAATTCATCCCGCTTGTTGTTGGATCGCTCTTCCGACACTGCCAGGGTTGATAATCGTACTGGGGTAGAGCAGCGCGATCGCGCTCCAAATTTCCCCGCGCTCTCAGGGTATTACCCAAACTGAGGAGAATTGCGCCATTATTGGGTGAAAAATCTGCCAAGCTATCCAAAACCTTCTGAGACCCTTCTAATTTTCCCAAAACTCTCAGTATTTCCCCAAAGCTACGCCACCCCTCCATCTCCTTCAGGTGAAATGGCAAGGACAGCTCAACGCCTGCATCTCCACAAACGCCGTCATTCAATTCCAACGGTTGCGCGAGGGTTTCGCAAGCTTGCAGAAACAGTCCCAAATCCTGGAGCGATTGCGATCGATAAATTTGCCCTCGTTTTACCCCTTCCGCATCCCCCAACCGAGCGTAAAGTTCCACCGCGCGTTCCAGGTTTTCCTGCGCCTGTTCCGGCCGTCCTATTGCCAGTTGAGCATTTCCCAGATTGGTCAGCGCGATCGCTTCCCGGCGAGTGTCCCCCCACTGCTGAAAAATCGCCGCTGCCTCTTGTAACCGCAAAATGGATGTAACTCGGTCGTCCAAAGGGTTGAATGGTGCGCTCGACTCCCAAACTCAAAAGCGCATCGGGAATCATGGGGATTCTGGGATTTTCCCTAGTGGTGTGGAAGATTCCCATATTGACCCCGAAAAACCAATCGTGACGCTCGCTCCACAACCAACCCAGGATAACTCGAAGTAGGGTAGGGACAATAATTTGAAGCTCGTTATCTACAGGGCGATCGTCCGAGTCAGGGAGTTCTTCGATGGGGGGTAAGTTTTGTGGTGGGGTATAGCTTACCATGAGCGGATTGGGATAGCTTCTTTGCTGAAATTGTAGCGTTCCTCCTGCTCGCGAGCCATAAATTAAGCCGCGTACCGTCCGATCGGCGAAGCCATCGTGCTCCAATTCCCCAACCCGTAACTCTTTCAGCCAATGATACTGGGTATAAATACTTCATTAAAAGATTCCATGTGTCAGAATTGTTAGCGGTATTCTGCAAACAGTGAAGAACTATAAACTTAGGAATTGCTAATGGAACCGCTCTATCAATACGCCTGGTTAATTCCAGTGCTGCCCCTGGCAGGAGCGACGCTGGTGGGTCTGGGACTCATCTCCTTCAACAAAGCAACCAACAGTCTCCGACAACTCAACTCCATCTTTGTCGTCTCCCTGATGGGAGTTGCGATGGGACTGTCGTTCGCCCTGCTCTGGAGCCAAATTCACGGACACGAGCCGTTCTCGCGAAGTTTTGAGTGGGCCGCCGCAGGCGATTTCCACCTGACGATGGGATACATTATCGATCCCCTCGCGGCCCTCATGCTCGTCATCGTCACCACCGTTGCCTTTTTGGTTATGGTGTACACCGACGGTTACATGGCGCACGATCCGGGATATGTACGCTTTTATGCCTATTTGAGTCTCTTCGGTTCTTCAATGTTGGGTCTAGTGATTAGCCCCAACTTGGTGCAGGTTTACATTTTCTGGGAACTGGTGGGGATGTGTTCTTACCTGCTGATTGGCTTTTGGTTCGATCGCAAACTCGCCGCCGATGCCTGCCAAAAAGCCTTTGTTACCAACCGCGTCGGCGACTTCGGCCTGCTGTTAGGGATGCTCGGCCTCTACTGGGCCACGGGGAGCTTTGACTTCGGCATTATCGGCGAAAGGTTGCACGACCTTGTTCAGTCGGGGGCCTTGTGGTCTGGCGTTGCGGCCCTCTTCGCCATTCTGGTATTCCTCGGCCCCGTTGCCAAGTCGGCCCAATTTCCCCTTCACGTCTGGCTCCCGGACGCAATGGAAGGCCCCACGCCGATTTCCGCCCTCATCCACGCGGCAACAATGGTTGCCGCTGGCGTGTTCTTGATTGCTCGGATGTATCCGGTGTTTGAGAACATTCCCATTGCGATGGATACGATCGCCTGGACGGGAGCCTTTACCGCCTTCCTGGGAGCCTCCATTGCGATTACCCAAAACGACATTAAGAAAGGACTGGCCTACTCCACCATCTCGCAGTTGGGTTACATGGTTATGGCTATGGGAACGGGAGCTTATACCGCCGGACTCTTTCACCTCATGACCCACGCCTATTTCAAGGCCATGCTCTTCCTTTGCTCTGGGTCTGTGATTCACGGCATGGAAGCTGTTGTCGGTCACGATCCCGTTCTTGCTCAGGATATGCGTCTGATGGGCGGCCTGCGGAAGTATATGCCCATTACCGCCGGAACCTTCTTTGTCGGCACGCTAGCGATTTGCGGAATTCCACCTTTTGCCGGTTTTTGGTCGAAGGATGAGATTTTGGGACTGGCCTTTGCTGCGAACCCGGCCTTGTGGCTGGTGGGCTGGCTGACGGCTGGAATTACTGCCTTCTATATGTTCCGGATGTACTTCATGACCTTTGAAGGGGAGTTTCGGGGCAATGAGATGGAGATTCGCAACCAACTGAAAGCAGAAGCGGCCGAGACAGAAGATGGAGTTCTCGAACCCGCCTTTGGCCCTGGTGCGATGGACCCCCACGAACTCGACCACGACAGCCATCACCACAGCAGCGAACCCCACGAGTCTCCCTTAACGATGGTTTTACCCCTACTCGTTCTCGCGGTTCCTTCCTTCGCGATCGGCTGGTTGGGCAAGCCTTGGGATAACGTTTTCGAGCATTTTATCCACGCACCAAGCGAAGATTTAGCCGAAATTGCGGCCGAAGCGGCCCATTTTGACTGGACGGAGTTCCTGATTATGGCGGGAAATTCAGTCGGCATTGCTTTAATTGGCATTACCCTGGCTTCCTTTGCCTATCTGCACGGCAAAATTGACACTGCCGCGATCGCGCGCAAAATTCAACCCCTCTACCAACTCTCCCTCAACAAGTGGTACTTCGACGACATCTACGACACCCTTTTCGTGCGAGGATGCCGCCGTCTGGCCCGTCAAATGCTCGAAGTGGACTACCGAGTAGTGGATGGTGCGGTTAACTTCACCGGTTTGGTTACCGTCGTCAGCGGTCAGGGGTTGAAGTATCTCGAAAGCGGCCGCGTCCAGTTCTATGCCCTAATCATCTTTGCTGCCGTTTTGGGCTTTGTTGTGGTTTCGAGTTTGGCTTAATTCGCCCTTTGGCTATTCAGATGGCAAGAAGGGGAGATTAGACTGTTTTCTTAGACTTAAGACTGGTGGGCATTGCCCACCCTACTTAATTCTTCAGCGAACTTCAGCAACCCGCAAACAGGTTTAAGGGCAGAAGGATGTAGCTTGCTTCTGGGAAGGAGTAGGCAGAAAGATAAATAAATTCCCCCTCTCCCACATTCCCTATTTCCCCAGTCTTCGCACCTCTGTTTCTCCGCATCTTCCCGCTCTTTCCCCATTCACTCCCCCCTCGCAAATTAACCAAATAATGACAGATTTTCCCTGGCTAACAACAATTATCCTTTTCCCCATTGCGGCGGGTTTGCTCATCCCCTTCATTCCCGATAAGGATGGCAAAACCGTGCGATGGTATGCCCTCACCGTTGGGCTAATTGACTTTGCTTTTATTGTTTACGCTTTTTACACGGGTTACGACCTCTCCAACCCCAACTTGCAACTCGTGGAAAGTTACACCTGGATCGCTGACCTCGACTTAAAGTGGTCGGTGGGGGCAGATGGTTTGTCGATGCCCCTGATTATCCTCACGGGTTTTATTACCACGCTGGCGACGATGGCCGCCTGGCCCGTGACTCTCAAACCCAAGCTCTTTTACTTCCTGATGCTGGCGATGTATGGCGGTCAAATTGCCGTTTTCGCCGTGCAGGATATGTTGCTGTTCTTCTTGGTGTGGGAGTTGGAACTCGTTCCGGTGTACCTCATCCTTTCCATTTGGGGCGGTAAGAAGCGGTTGTATGCGGCGACAAAGTTTATCCTCTACACGGCTGGGGGATCGCTGTTTATCCTCGTTGCAGCGCTGACGATGGCATTCTACGGCGACACGGTGACGTTTGATATGAGCGCGATCGCCAACAAAGATTTTGCTCTCAATTTACAACTGTTCCTCTACGCCGGTTTCCTCATTGCCTACGGGGTCAAGTTACCGATTTTTCCCCTGCACACTTGGCTTCCCGATGCCCATGGTGAGGCCACAGCCCCCGCCCACATGCTCCTTGCGGGCATTCTCTTAAAGATGGGAGGGTACGCTTTACTGCGGATGAATGCAGGGATGCTGCCCGATGCTCATGCAGTTTTTGCTCCCGTCCTCATCATTCTCGGCGTGGTCAATATTATCTACGCTGCTCTTACCTCCTTTGCCCAGCGAAATCTCAAGCGGAAAATTGCCTATTCTTCCATCTCTCACATGGGATTTGTTCTCATTGGCATTGCCTCCTTTACGCCGTTGGGGGTCAGCGGTGCGATGCTGCAAATGATTTCCCACGGACTGATTGGGGCAAGTCTTTTCTTTATGGTGGGTTGTACCTACGATCGCACCCACACTTTGATGCTCGATGAAATGGGCGGTGTCGGCAAAAAGATGAAGAAGGTGTTTGCCATGTGGACGACTTGTTCGATGGCCTCCCTTGCCTTGCCGGGAATGAGCGGTTTTGTGGCAGAACTGATGGTTTTCGTTGGTTTTGCCACCAGCGATGCCTACAGCATTCCTTTCCGAACCGTTGTCGTTCTTCTCGCTGCTGTTGGGGTCATTCTCACGCCGATTTATCTCCTCTCGATGTTGCGCGAAATGCTCTACGGCCCGGAGAACAAAGAGTTGGTCGAGCATCAAGCACTGGTTGATGCAGAACCGCGAGAGGTCTTTATTATCGGCTCCTTGCTGATTCCGATTATCGGCATTGGGTTGTATCCTAAAATTGCGACCCAAATTTACGATGCAACCACAACGGCACTGACAGAAAGACTGCGTGCCTCCGTTCCAACGTTGGTTCAACCGGCCGCAGCAGCAGTTGATGGCCAAACCCCCCTGACAGGAGAGAGGGGTGCCATGGGAAGAGCGCCGGAAATTTAAGCCTTGAAGGCTCGATATCGCGCCGGTTTAGAGAGGGCAGTATCATCCGTATGCAGCCCTCTCGGTTTCAATACAAAACCTTGATAATGTTGGGAATTTTAAGGCAAGCGGCAACACAACCTTGGATGGGAATTTACCTGAGATTTTTGGCGATCGCGATCGCCTATGGTGCGTCCATCCACATTGCCAATTTGCTGGGGTTTGGCGAGAAACCCTGGAGTGAAATGCCGATGTCTTGGCGGGTTGGAGATGTTGTCTATGGGATTGTCGATCTCATTAGTGCGATTGGACTTTGGCAGCAAACCGCTTGGGGAATTCTCTGTTTTTTCGGCGCGATCGCATCCCAATTTCTGATTTACACGGTCTTTATTGATGCCTTTGCCTTCACCGCAGAACAGCGACAAACGATCTATGGACTGTTGGGAACGGAAGCCATTTTCTTATTGGTTTTTGCGGTTTTATTTCTGACTAAGAAATAGCAAAAGGTTAAAAGCGCGATCGCTTCGCCGACCGGACGGTATGCGCCCTTAAACTTCCGCCGCGAAGGAGTGACCGCAGCCGCAAGTCGCAGTTGCGCGAGAGTTGTGGAAGCGAAACCCCCCACCCATCAAGTCTTCCGAGTAGTCTACCGTCATCTCCTGAAGATAAGTGCTGCTTTGCTCGTCGATAACAATGGAGATCCCGTGACTTTCGTAGAGGCGATCGCCCTCTTCTGGTTGGGATGCTAAGTCAAGATCGTAATACAAACCCGAACAACCGCCGGTTTTCACCCTTAAGCGCAGAGAACTCTCCGGCTGTTTTCGCATCAATTGCCAGCGTCGCACTTCGCTGGCCGCAGACTGACTAAGAACGATCATAATTGTTTCAAAAACCGCGATGGGAATGCTCGTGCGAGGGGTTGGGTTAAATCAATTGCGATCGCGCCGCCTTGACTTCCACCTCGCCCGTTCCCAGTTTAGCTGCGCGCGTAGTCATCTTGAAAGCGAATGATGTCATCTTCGCCCAAATATTCGCCGTTTTGAACCTCAATAATGACGAGATTAATCACGCCAGGATTTTCTAGGCGATGCGGCGTGCATTGGGGAACGTAGGTTGATTGATTGCTGCCTAAAATCTCGATCGCTTCGCCACAAGTCACCTTGGCCGTACCGGATACCACAATCCAATGTTCGCTGCGATGGTGGTGCATCTGCAAGCTGAGGCGGTGCCCTGGCTTAACTTCAATTCGCTTAATTTTATAACCTCTGCCTTCCTCCAGGATCGTGTAGCTTCCCCAAGGACGAGTATCTGAAACGAGAGAAGCCGAATTGGGTAGGGAGAAAGAGGCGACGGCGGACTCTTCTTTCAACTGAACCATTATGTTTTCTCCAAAAAATAGCGTGCTAGCGTGTGGTGAAGGCAGATTCTGAAAATTAAATCTCAACCGATCGTTGTGACATTCAGTCAAGACATTTGTTACCCCACCCAAGCTCAAACATAACAAGCCTTTGCGGGGAGTGTCATCCGTAGAAACCTCAACCTAGCTTATTTCTACCAAGTCTTTAACTCTCGCGCTGCTTTTCTTTATGCAAGCTTTAATTTTTGAAGGATTGATACGGTTTTCTGCGTTCTCTCGCTTGAGATGCTAGGAACAGCGATTTGCATCAGAGGCGCGATCGCCAGGCGCGAAAAAAAGGACGCAGACTTGCTGCATCCTTGCTGAAAATGTAGGAGGAGAAATTTCGATGAGAGATTGGCGATTTAGCTATTCGCAACTTGGTTGCTGCTGTAAGCATCCAGGCTGTAGGCGGGAGTGCGATTGCTGTAGTCTGTTTCTTCGCCGGTCACGGACTCGGCGATCGCGTCGAAGGACTCAGAATTCCAGTTGCGCTCGTGGATGGGTTTGGTTTGCTCGCCTCGGAAGTAAGCTTGAGTACCGATAACCGCAGCAGCGGCCCAGCCGACGATTAATAAGGCGATGACAATGCTCATAGTCATTAATGATGTACCTCTTTTTAGCTGCTTGTGTAGTTTTGTAAATCTTTATGTAAACAAATATAACAAGAATTTTCTTTGATTGTCAAGTCGTGATATATAGGGACTCAGATGCGGTTCCAAGAGTCTCCCCTCATTGGTGAGGCGGAGTAGAGTTCGGGGTTCAGAGTTGTCTGGGGAAGAGGGTCGAGAGAGGCGATCGCTCTGAGTTTTACCTGGACAATCAGCCCGCGATCGGAGTTTTATGAGCTGCCTCATAGAACTTGCCCGTTCGCCTTGGCAAGCTAGGAGTTGAAGATAGATCTAGAACGAGGAGTCAAAACTCTGATGCCACTACAAATAGAACTGCTTGAGACTAGCTTTGCCCAAATCAAAGAGAAAAGAACGGACTTTACCGATTGTTTTTACGCGCTCCTTTTCGAGCAGTATCCTGATGTCAAGCCTCTGTTTGCCAATGTGTCGATGGAGCATCAGCCGAAAAAACTCTTCGATTCTCTGGCTCTCGTCGTTGGTAGTTTGCGGAACCCAGAGACTTTGACAGAGCCATTGAAGGGGTTGGGGACTCGCCACATCAAATATGGTGCTTTACCCGTCCACTACCCAGCCGTTGGTGCAACTTTGCTGCAAGCATTTGCCAATATTTTGCAGGATGATTGGACTTCTGAAGTTGAGTGGGCTTGGGCCAATGCCTATTCGATCGTTGCTCAAATTATGTTGGAGGGGGCTGAGTATCCTCCTGAGATGTTACAGCCTCAAGCTTTTGTAGAGAAGGCATCGTTGTAGTCGATTCACGTCTGATGCGAACAACCTGAAACCCTAGCTATTGCTCGGTTTGGATAACCTAGGGACTCACGGTCTACTGCTCCTCTCTCAAGATACAAGGGACAATCAACGGGAAAGGTTTGTAGTCGCAACCCCGTCTCCGCCTTTGCTTGTTGGCGCGCGCTAGCATAGCACTCCGCGATCGCGCTTTCCCAGGTCTTCAATTTCTGCAATCAAATTCTGCCAATCGACCTTTTCGTCGTCGCGCGATCGCAACTGTTGCAGCGTGGTTTCAAGCCACTGCAAGTAGTCTGTCTCGTAGGATGTTGGGGATGTAATTTTAGAGCTTGTCATCGCTGCAATTGGCGATCGCGACAGAGGGATAGAGTGGTGCTACATACACTGTAGCTATACCCGATTTAGCATCGGAGAATAATAGTTCAAAGCGTAACAAAAATCCGTGAGGTGTTTTCGTCGGTTGGTGTTGAGCGAGAGCGAAACCCAACTCAATCTAGCTCTCCGTTTCTTCCAATTCCCTTTTTTACATATGTTCTCGCGCTCAGAATTATATAAGGGTAAAACGAACCAAATTTGTGGAGGTGCGATCGTGCTTTTTTCCCGAAAGTCTTTCCCCATTGCAGTTGCCTTGTTGTGTTTGGGGGCCATGGCTCCGCAGTTACCGGCCCTTGCGCAAGCGGAGGACGCATTACTCAGCGTTGAGGGGGTTCTGGAACCGGGAGATGAGACGTTGGAGGATGAGAGTTTGTTTGACTCCTACTCCTTTGAGGGACGTGCGGGACAAACGGTAACGATCGTGCTGGAGAGCGTTGAATTCGATCCTTATCTTCTTCTTTTGGATGCTCAACAAGAGAAAATAGCCGAAAACGACGATTTCAGCGAAGAGAATCGCAATTCTGCGCTAACGGTGACGCTACCGGAAGATGGAATTTATTGGGTGGTGGCCAATGCGTATGATGCTGGGGGTTGGGGTCAATATCAGCTAACGGTCAGTTCGTCACAGGAACCCATATTCAGCAGCGTAGCAACCCAACAAGCAGAAGCCAATCGACTATTCCAGCAAGGAATTCAGCAGTATCGGACGAGTCAATTTCGGGCGGCGTTGCAGTCTTGGGAAGCAGCACTAAAACTTTATCGAGAAATAGAAAATCGCGCGGGGGAAAGCAAGTCTTTGGGACATTTAGGTCTTGTTTACGATTCCCTCGGACAATACAAGAAAGCGATTGAGTATCACCAACAATCCTTAGCCATCAACCGAGAAATCGGCGATCTCGCAGAGGAAGGCTATTCTTTGGGCAATTTAGGCAATGTTTTCTATTCCCTCGGACAATATGAGAAAGCAATTGAGTTTCACCAACAATCCTTAGCCATCAACCGAGAAATTGACGATGGCTCTGCTGACCTGACGGTACGCGCTAGAGAAGGCGCTTCTTTGAACAATTTAGGCCTTGTTTACCGTTCCCTCGGAGCATACGAGAAAGCGATTGAGTTTTACCACCAATCCTTAGCCATCCAACGAGAAATCGGCGATCGCGCTGGGGAAGGTAACTCTCTGAACAATTTAGGCAATGTTTACTTGTCCCTCGGACAATACAAGAAAGCGATTGAGTATCACCAACAATCCTTAGCCATCGACCGAGAAATCGGCGATCGCGCTGGGGAAGGTGACTCTTTGAACAATTTAGGCCTTGTTTACCGTTCCCTCGGAGAATACGAGAAAGCGATTGAGTATCACCAACAATCCTTAGCCATCGACCGAGAAATAGGAAATCGCGCTGGAGAAGGCGCTTCTTTGAACAATTTAGGCAATGTTTACGATTCCCTCGGACAATACAAGAAAGCGATTGAGTATCACCAACAATCCTTAGCCATCGACCGAGAAATCGACGATCGCGCTGGGGAAAGCAAGTCTTTGGGCAATTTAGGTGCTGCTTACGATTCCCTCGGACAATACGAGCAGGCGATTGAGTTTCATCAACAATCTTTAGCGATCAAACGAGAAATCGGCGATCGCGCTGGAGAAGGCGCTTCTTTGAACAATTTAGGCAGCGTTTACGATTCCCTCGGAGAATACGAGAAAGCGATTGAGTTTTACCAACAATCCTTAGCCATCGACCGAGAAATAGGAAATCGCGCTGGAGAAGGCGCTTCTTTGAACAATTTAGGCAATGTTTACGATTCCCTCGGAGAATACGAGAAGGCAATTGAGTATCACCAACAATCCTTAGCCATCGACCGAGAAATCGGCGATCTCGCTGGGGAAGGCAATTCTTTAAACAATTTAGGTCTTGCTCTTTATAACTCCGGCCAACTCGCTCAAGCTGAAGAATATCTCCGTGCGGGAATTGAGGTACTAGAATCAGTCAGATCGCAGTCTGGAGGAGACGCGAATAAAATCTCAATTTTTGACACGCAAGCCCGCACCTATCGTATCTTCCAACAAGTCCTCATCGCCCAAAACAAAACCAACGCGGCCCTCGAAATCGCCGAACGCGGACGGGCCAGGGCCTTCGTCGAACTCCTTTCCCAACGCCTCTCCCCCGAACAATCCGACACCGCCCCCCAACCTCCCACCATCGAACAAATTAAACAAATTGCCCAGGAACAAAACGCCACTCTCGTTGAATACTCCATCATCACCGACGAACTAGAAATTGCTGGCAAAAAACAATGGCGACAGTCTCAACTCTACATCTGGGTCGTCAAACCCACCGGCGAAGTCAGCTTCCGCACCGCAGATTTAACCGAACTGGCCAAAAAAGGAGAATCCCTCAACACCCTTGTCGCCAAAAGTCGCCACTATATCGGCGCAAGGGGTCGAAGTCTTGTCACCGTCAAACCCGCACCCGACGCAGAAAACATCAACCGCCTCCGCCAACTTCACGAAATTCTCATCGAACCGATCGCGGATCTCCTTCCGACCGACCCGGAAGAAAAGATAATTTTCCTTCCCCAAGGGCCCCTCTTCCTCGTTCCCTTCCCCGCCTTACAAGACGAGAAGGAGAATTACCTGATCGAGAACCATACCATTCTCACCGCCCCCGCGATCCAGGTCTTGCAACTGACCCGCGAACAACGAGACGAAATCCGTAGGGGCGGGTTTGCTAAACCCGCCCCTACCCTCATTGTGGGAAACCCGACGATGCCCAGTATTGCCGTCGAAATTGGCGAAACGCCAACCAAACTGAAGCAACTGCCCGGTGCGGAACGAGAAGCGAAAAATATCGCTCAACTGCTGGTTTCAGAACCCCTAATCGGCACTCAGGCGACTCGGAAAGCGGTGGTCGAGCAAATGTCGAGCGCAAAAATCATTCACCTGGCAACTCACGGCTTGCTGGACGATTTCAAGGGACAGGGCGTACCGGGGGCGATCGCTCTCGCACCGGACGGGACTGGGAAACGCAACGACGGACTGCTAACTTCCAACGAAATTCTCGACCTCAACCTCAGTGCGGAATTGGTGGTGCTGAGTGCTTGCGATACGGGACGAGGCGAGATTACGGGAGATGGAGTCATTGGGTTATCTCGTTCCCTCGTTCTGGCGGGGGTTCCCAGTCTTGTGGTGTCTCTGTGGGCCGTGGACGATTATTCTACGGCTTTCTTAATGTCGGAATTTTACAAAAATTGGCAGCAAACGGGAGATAAGGCCCAATCTCTGCGTCAGGCGATGCTGGCGACGAGGGAGAAATATCCCGAACCAGAGCATTGGGCGGCGTTTACCCTGATTGGCGAGTCGGAGTGAGTCGCGTTGATTCCCCTTAAATAAAGACTTTGGGATCGCACCCCCTCAATCTCCCAGCCGTCAAATATTAAAATACTTCGCGGCGGGATGATAGGTAATAATCGCCGTTGTTGATTGTTCGGGATACAACTGTTCGCTCTCGTCCATCACCAAGTTAATGCGATCGCTTTCTAGCAACTCCAACTGCTTGTATTGATCTTGAATATTCGGACAAGCAGGATAGCCAAAACTGTAGCGAGAACCCGGGTAGCGTTGTTGCAAAATGTCGCGCATATTGTCAGGTTCTTTGTCCCCAAAACCCAGTTCTCGTCGAATCCTGGCGTGCGTCCATTCTGCGAGTGCTTCTGCCGTTTGTACTGCCATTCCGTGGTAGTAAAGGTAGTTGGTGTAATCATCGGCATCAAACAGTTTTTTCGCGTACTCTGTGGCAAGTTCCCCCATCGTTACCGCCTGCATGGGGAAGACATCGACAACTCCGGTTTCTTTCGGTGCAAAGAAGTCAGCAATACAGAGGCGACGGTTCGACTTTTGGCGGGGAAACTCAAACGTTGCCACGGGGCTTGAATCATGAAGATTTGTTACCACAGAAGGGTCGTAAACGAGCAAAGAATTCTCCTTGGCGTGGCAAGGAAAATAGCCGTAAATGACGGTAGGATGCAGCAAGTTCTCGACGAGGATGCGCTGCTTCCACTCTTCGAGAATGGGATGCACTTTTTCTGTCACAAATGCATCGTATTCTTCCTTCGATTGTCCCTTCTTTTTGCGAAACTGCCACTGACCGACAATCAATGCTTGCAAGTCTAAATACTCAAAGACTTCTGCTAAGGGAATCTCTTCGGGGTGCAGAATTTTCGTTCCCCAGAAAGGCGGCATGGGACGCCCAATATTGACTTCAACTGCATCCGAACGTCGCGTATCGATAACTTCCGGTTCTTCTGGAGTTGCGATCGCTTCCGTTACCACTTTGCCATTTCCTTGGCGACCATTGCTCGACTCAACCTCTTCTTCATCTAAAAAGCCTTTAAAATCGTCCCAATTTTGAGCCACTTTTGCTGGCATCAATTTGTCCATAAAATGCAGGTCGGAAAACGCATCTTTTCCGTAAATGACTCGACCGTTGTAAGTATTTTGACAGTCTTGCTTGACGAATTTAGGAGTTAGTGCAGCACCACCTAAAATAACAGGAACCGTAATTCCTCGCTCGTTGAAGGTTTCCAAATTATCCTTCATAAACGCAGTTGATTTCACCAACAAACCGCTCATAGCAATGCAGTCGGCTTTGTGCTTTTCGTAAGCTTCAATAATGTTCTCGACGGGCTGTTTAATCCCCAGGTTAACCACCTTATAGCCATTGTTGGAGAGGATAATATCAACCAAGTTTTTACCAATGTCGTGAACGTCGCCTTTGACGGTCGCAATCACAACCGTTCCTTTCCCCGAACTATCGCTTTCTTCCTTATCCATAAACGGTTCTAAGTGAGCAACCGCCGCTTTCATGGTTTGGGCCGACTGTAAGACAAAAGGAAGTTGCATTTGTCCCGAACCAAACAGTTCTCCGACAACTTTCATCCCATTCAGAAGAAAGACATTGATAATATCGAGAGGAGGATATTGTTGCAGTGCCTTGTTGAGCGCATCTTCTAAACCCATGCGTTCGCCATCGATAATGTGTTGCTTGAGGCGTTCTTCGATCGGAAGATTTTTGTCAACTTCTTGACTTTTTTTCGCCTTCTTCCCAGCAAAAAGTTCGGTGAGTTTGGTGAGGGGATCGTAGGTGCAAACTTCTCCCTCAAATTGACGGCGATCGCCAATTAAGTCGCGACAAATTTGTTGATATTCTGGGTCAATTTTAGCGAGGGGTAAAATTTTACTGGCACTGACAATTGCCGCATCTAAACCCACCTCCATCGCATCATGGAGAAAGACCGAATTCAAAACCTGACGGGAGGCCGCATTTAAACCGAAGGAAATATTAGAAACACCGAGAAGAATGTGACAGCCCGGAAGTTCTTCGCGAATGCGACGAATGGATTCAATCGTTGCTTTCCCGTTCTCTCGATCCTCTTCAATTCCGGTGGAAATAGGCAAGGCGAGGGGGTCAAAAAAGAGTTCGTACGGAGGAATTCCATACTCAACAGCCGCATCGTAAGCACGTTTGGCAATTTCAAATTTCTTGTCAGCGGTGCGGCCCATTCCATCTTCATCAATGGTTCCCACAACTACTCCCGCACCATATTTTTTAGCCAGTTCGAGAACTTTATAAAAGCGAGGTTCGCCATCCTCATAGTTAGTGGAGTTGAGGATGCATTTTCCTCCAGCAACCTTTAATCCTGCCTCCATTTTTTGCCATTCTGTAGAGTCCAACATCAGGGGTAACGTAACATTATTAACCAGGCGAGATGCGAGTTCGTGCATATCTCGTTCGCCGTCTCGTCCCACATAATCGACGTTGACATCCAGGACGTGGGCCCCTTCTTTCACTTGTGCTTTTGCCAGAGAAATTAAGCCATCCCAATCTTCCTCGTTGAGAAGCGTTCTACACTTCTTAGAACCGCTCGCATTGAGTCGTTCGCCAACAATTAAGAAAGAATTATCTTGAATGTATGGTTGGGTGCTATAAATTGATGCAGCGGCGGGTTCGTAGTTGGGAGTCCGCTCTTTTGGTTTCAAGTCAGCCGTCATTTCTGCGAGCTGTTGAATGTGGTCGGGACGAGTACCGCAACAACCGCCGACAATTTGCACGCCGAGGTCTTCAACGAAGTGCATTAATGCCATTCGCAGTTCCATTGGCGTGAGTCTATAGTGCGCCTGTCCGCCCACATTTTCCGGCAAGCCAGCGTTTGGAATGCAGGAAACAATGAAGGGAGAATTCTCAGAAAGATATTTGATGTGGTCTTTCATCAAATCCGGCCCGGTGGCGCAATTGAGTCCCAAGATATCAATCGGATAGGGTTCTAAAATTGAGAGGGCCGCACCCATTTCTGTCCCCACTAACATGGTTCCCATTTGTTCCATGGTGACGGAAACCATCAGCGGCAAACGCTGCTTTTTCTGAGCAAAAACTTCTTCAATTGCATTCAATGCAGCCTTAATTTGCAGCACATCCTGACAGGTTTCCACCAGGAGCAAATCGGCCCCGCCATCGAACAGTGCTTCAGCTTGAGTCACGTAAGCGTTTTTGAGGGTGTCGAAGTCAATGTGGCCGAGGGTGGGGAGTTTGGTTCCCGGCCCCATCGACCCGGCGACGAAGCGGGGTTTTTCAGGGGTGGAGTATTCGGCCGTGACTCGCTTGGCCAGTTCTGCTGCTGCTTTGTTGAGGGAGTAAGCTTGGTCTGCTAAGTCATACTCCGCCAAGACGATCGAAGTGCCGCCAAAGGTATCGGTTTCGATGACATCGGCCCCAATTTCGAGAAAAGCTCGGTGAACTTTCTCGACTGCGTCCGGTTTGGTCTGGACTAAGTACTCGTTGCAGCCTTCATATTGCGCCCCACCGAAGTCCTCAGCCGTCAGATTTTGGGTTTGTAGGGAGGTTCCCATTGCCCCGTCAAAGACAAGGACTGGGCGTTCTGGGCTGTTGAGGCGATCGAGAAAGGCGCTGTTCATGGGCTGTTGGGGGTCTAAATCGTTTCTCGATTTTACCGAAAAGTGGGGGACGAGAGATGCCGCCGAACTCAGAACCCACACAAAATGGACTGCAGGAAATTGTCAAAAGTGCATAGTTCGGCGATCGCCAAACCTATAGATAAGAACAGTCGCGATCGCCCTAATTGATTATGAAATCCAAAATCTCTCCCAACCTATTTCTCGGTTCCTCCCCCACAGGATTTGGAGCCGCTTCTATCTTCCCAAGCGGACATTCAGAGGAAGTCGGGATGTCCCGACAAGAGAACTCGTTCAACTACCCGGTAATCGTCCGTATTGCCGAAACCTTAACGAAAGTTGGACTGCGCGATCGCGCCGAGCGAATGGCCCAAACCGTTACGGATGACAAAGCAAAAGCGTGGGTTTTGATGAGTATTGCCAAAACTTTAGCCGAACAAGGATAACCCGAACGCACCAGCAGAATTACCAAAGGCGCATAGGGGCGCGATCGCCAGACATACACTTGAATGTACTGCAATCTCCCTAGCACCCGTGAAACCGCAAACTTCAATCCTTGTCTTGCTCGGTGTCTTCAGTTTCCTCGTACCCCCGGTACAAGTTCAGGCTCGACTTTCCCCGCCGTCCTTATTGCTCGCTCAAGCATCACAACCAACCATCCTTCCCCACAGAACTCGTCAGGCGATGCTGCAGTCCGGGCGATCGCACTGGCTTTAGTGAGGGTGGGACAGTACGATCGCGCGGTGCAATTGTCTCAAAATATTACCGACCCCTACGGATTGTACGAAATCGTCGTCGCTTTCACTGACGCTGGAGAATTCGAGCGTGCTTTGGACGTTGCTCAAACGATTGCGGATGAAAATGCGAACGCTAGAGCATTAGGAGATCTCGCCCTCGCTCTCACGGAAGTTGGAGAATTCGAGCGAGCTTTACAGATCGCTCAACTGTTTGCGAACGAGCAACAGCGGCTTGTCATGGTACGCCAGATTACTGTTGCCTTAGTCAAAGCTGGAAAAGTCGAGCGCGCCTTGCAGGTTGCTCAAACCTTTAACGATAAGATATCCACAGTCTATACATAATCCCTCTTCTGTCACTCTCCGAAACTCAGAAGCAACATAGAAATAGAGATTATCCCGAAAGAGGAGCAAGTGAAAGTTGATTAACGCTATAAATTAAATCGTGTAACCCTAAGAGTAAGGAAGAATCAGGAAAGACTTCGAGCCAAGGGAAAAGCAACCACAGTACCATGGTGGGTTGAACAATTAAGCGGAAATTATTTAGGGTATTTTTCCATCCCCCTCTCGAGTTCCATTGTGGATGAGGAATTCTCTCGTGCTCTAGCTCATCACTTCGCGCTTGAGGAGAACTCGAAGAACTTAAAGACTCAAAAGCCGGTGTTTTCAAGCTCACCATCAAATAAGCGCAAAAAATGATTTCCCACCACTTCTCAATGGCCGAGAAACTTGTCAATCGATAATCGGTCCACCCCAACTCCTGTTTGCATTGCCGAAAGCCATATTCGATCCAAGGTCTTAATCCATACAGATCTCCCAATTTCTTTTTAAGCTGACTCCTCTTTTCCTGAAGATTCGTCATCACAAAAGATGTTGAGTTTTCCGGCATCCTTTTCGGGTCTGTTGTAATTTGCCAATAGGTTCTTTGACTTCTTTTGCCGTAGACAATTTCTCGGATATATCGAGTCTCAGATTTTTGAGAACTAAAAGTTCTCTGGAATTGACACCATTTATTCGCTCTAACTCTCTGGGAGGATGGCATCCAGACTCCATGATTCTTCCGAATTGCTACAATCCAAGGAATCTCCAACTTGTCTAATGTTCTCAAAAATGAATTTGCCTCACCGTAGAGACTGTCAGCTAACACTCGTTGAATTTTGAAGCCCAGCTCCACTAACTCTTCTAGCCTCATTGAGGCTAACTCAATTTTCGTTGCGTAAATCTCTCCGGGCTTTAATGTTCCTTGTGGCTTGAAGACTTTAAATATTAATGGGATTGTTATATTTTGATGGATTCCATAAGCATTGACTGTCACTATCCCTGGCTCGATTTTTCCCAAGCTCCCTAGGTATCGATTAAGCCCACTGTCGGTTGAGCATCTCTTTTTAAGTGTTTGAGGATTTGTAATTCTACATCCATTGTCCTTTCTCGCTTGTCGGCTTTGAGCGTGGGGATTCTCTAATTTTAAATCCTCGGAAAGTGACAGAAGAGGGTCATACCAAATCCGGCTGAGAAGGAAAGCTTATAATGAGCAAGACCTCCCTTAATTTATTCAATGCCTAAATCAGTAACCTTAGCAGCTCACTTGAGTACGGAACAACTAAAACATCGCTATCAAAACAGTAGCAATCCGATCGAATTAAGAAGATGGCATCTACTGTGGAAAATTGCCCAAGGATGGACGATAAAAAACAGTGCGGTGGCAGTCGGAATAAGTTATGGATATGCCCAAAAAATTGTCACTCACTATAATCTTCAAGGAGGACAAGGTGTAATTGCTCAGGCAAAAAGGCAACAGACAGGAGGAACTCCCCCTCTACTAAATGTCAATACCGATTGGTTCAATGTGGTTCTCGAAGCTTTTGCTCATGAAGTAGGAGCCAATGAAGAAAAAGTGATATTGCTAATGATGGATAATGCCGGATGGCATAAGAGTCAAAGAGTCAAGTGTCGGAAGGGAATAGAGCTAGAATTTCTGCCCCCCTATTCTCCTGAATTGCAACCCGCAGAAAGGTTATGATGTTTAGTAGATGAACCCTTAATCAATGAACATTGTTCTACCCTCTCTGAGTTAGAATATGTCTTATCCACTCGCTGTTGTGTACTCAGTGAGATGACGGAAAAAATCAAGAATTCAACGAACTTTCATTGGCTCAAAATGTCTTGATTTAAAGATTATCTTCTCACGGGGTGACAAGCACCTTAAAGCCATGACATAACAAGGGTTTCAAGCAATGACCTCAAAAAAGAAACTAGACAGACTTGAGGCCGTCGTCACGGAAGAATCGGACTGGGGAAAGAGGCGATGGCTGCGCCGACCTACCGGTACGCCTCTTTCGTGTCAATAAGCCTGTCAACAAGGGACTTTGCGATCTAGAGGTCAAATGGCTCAAAGCCTGTCTAGACAAAGGTTTAGACTCGTTGTCACCCCGTGAGGATTATCTTACGAGCCGGATTTGGTATGAATCCTCAATGTAGCGATGAAGATTGGTCTTGCTCTAAATCCGATAAACCGTCTTCTCGGTTAACCTTCCACCAAAAAAAGCGCGCGCGATGCCCAAACGCGCGCCTTTTGATTGCGTACGGTGTCAGGCACAAAGATTCAAAATGCAGACCCAGGCAGCAGGCAAACAAGAATACGTCCAGCCATCCTACCACCGGATATTTTTCTCCCAACCCCAACAAATTAAATTCATCGGGGTTACCGATCGCTCTCCGAGGATAACGCGATCGGCCAGGAGAGTTCGCAAATTGTGCCGCCTTGGGGTAAAGCTTCGCGTCGAAACCGACCGTCCAACCGTTCGGCTAACAGCTCGCACTGCTGGGTTCCTCGCTTCCCCAGACTGGGTTTGAGTCCGGAACCATTATCTTGGATTTTGAGAAGATAGCACCCTGGCGATCGCGCTCCGGTGGCGACGATGCGGGTTGCACCTTGCGCGTGCTTGCCGACATTACAGAGAGCTTCTTCGAGCCACAAACACAAGTCTCGCTTCATCTCTAAGGTAAGGTTCGAGGGTTGCAAGGGATCGAAGTTCCGAACTTTGATGCGAATCGTTTGGAAGTGGGGCAGGTTGCGCTTGAGGGTCAGGGAGTAAACCTGGTGCAAAAGGTTGTGTAGGGGTTGACTGAGGTCGATGTAGGTTCCTTCTCCCAAGCGCAAAGTTTGCTCGGCGATCGCGCCGTTGAGCGGATCTCGATGGTCTATCGGCCGATCTGGCAATTCCCCTTCATCGGTGAGACTGCGACCGACCGCTCGAATTTCGGCGTTGAGTTCGGTCAGCCGTTGCCAGAGGCGTTCCGAGGGAATTGCCGCGTGCCGAACGTCCCGAAGCAGGAGAGCGAGGGTTTGTAAAGGGCCGTTATGAATTTGCGAGAAGGCTTGTTCCATGGCCTGATGCCGGATGGACTGCCGTTCGATAACTTGGGAATAGTATTGGAGGCGTTCGGCATACAAGCGATCGACCAGGTTTTGCAGGCGGAGATAAAACAGCATTAAGAAGATTTCTAGTCCCATCCCCGGACCGAGGGTGAAGATAATATCTAACCCTCGCAGGGTTCGGAGTTCGGCGGGGTGAAGGATCAAGTAGGCGAGGATGGGGGTGGCGATCGCAATCCAGGTGGCAATAATAATTTTGAGCGATCGCCTCGGCTGCGAAGAAATGGGGATAATTGTCGCCAATATGAACAAAATAATGGTCGAGGGGGGCAAACTGTCCACCAGCCCAATCTTAGGGGTGGTGAAGGCTTGTAGGGTAAACAACCAACTGGGCAGGGTCACTAAAAACACGCCGGTCAATAGACCCAGATAAATCGTTTGCTGTAGGGTTTCTGGCTTCTTGTAAAGGCGAATCAACAAGATCGAGGACATCACTCCGGACAGAGGAGGAACCCACAAATTAAGCCAGTGCAGGGGATTTGTACTGGACTCCAGATAATGAAAAATTGTGGCGGCGATCGTACCGGCGATCGAAAAGCTTAAAGTCGCTAAAGCGAAGCGGCGCTTTAGGGTATCTTGGGGATTTAAAGCAGCGTACATGGGTTTTCTCAGTCAATGAGTCCTTGTTCGCGGGCGCGGATTTGGGTTAAGGCTCGCATATTTTTGCCCGGTTCTGGGTAAATCTCCAATGCATCCTGAATCTTAGACCAGTAGTGACGAATCATGCGTTCGGATTTGTACATCGATTGGGCGATCGCTTTGTCTTGCAGGCCTTCTTCAAAGGCCAAGCGCAGAACGTCTAGCCACTCCGGTTTAACTTCTAAATCGGTTCGCAAATCTTTGGTGTGGGTCAATCCTTGCATTGCCCATTCCAGACGAGTTAAGAAAACTTCGACGGGGAGACTTTTGTCGGCGAGGGTGAACCCGCCTTGATGGTTGTCAATTTCGGGCATGAGGCGCACCAAAGCTTTGATATTGCTACTTTGTACCATCAGGTTGAGGTCGGGACAATCTTGCATCAATTGTCCGAGTAACTTCAGTCCGTACTCGATGCGCGCGGGGGTTCCATCTGCGTCGGGGAGGGACAGATCGACAATTGCCAGGGTGGGAGACCGATCGCGAATCTGTGTTAATGCTTCTTGTGCAGTTTGGGCCGAGAGAATTTGAGCATCGGGGAAGCGATCGCGTACCAAGTTAATCGTTCCGTTTAACAGCAGGCGATGGTCGTCAACAATCAGGATTTTGAAAGGGTTCATTCTTGGCGTTCTCCAATTGCGCGGACAAGATGAATTGTGGCGCGATCGCGCCTGGGGAACCCAGGAGGAAACCTCTCGGACTGACCTAATAGCGATACAAGTCGTGATTATAGAATTGGTATCGCGCCTGAATGGCACTGGCAATTTGAATCGACAAGTCGGGTTCGCGAGCGGTTTTTAAACGCTGGGCCAGTTCGGGCAATAATTCAGAACCCGCATTTTTCCCCAAGGCTTCGGCTGCGGTTTTACGAACGATCGCGTCTTTATTATCTAACGCTTGCAGCAAACCGCTCAAAGCTAGCTCCGATCGCGTCTTTCCGAGGGCTTGAGCGGCAATTCGGCGAACGGCAGTATCGGGGTTTTCCAGCGCTTGCAGCAATCCCTCTGCAGCCTTATCCGAACCAATTTCTCCCAAAGCTTCGACTGCGCTTTTGCGGACGGAAGCATCGGGGTTTTCCAGCGCAATGGTTAGCCCTTCGACGGTCAGGGGCGAACCGATTTCTTCTAAGGCTTTCACCGCCAGCCAACAAATACTGGCATCGGGATGGTCGAGCGCTCGAATTAACCCCGCGATCGCTTGCTCGGAACGAGTTTTTCCCAGAGCCTTGACCGCAATCCAACAAATATTCGTGTCGGGGCGATCGAGCGCTCGAATTAACCCCGCGATCGCTGTCTCGGAAACCATTTTGCTGAGGGATTCCGCTGCAATTTCGCGAATGTTGAAGTCGTCATCTTCCAACGCTCGAATCAACCCCTCTGTGGCCCGCTCCGATGTCATGTTCCCCAGAGAGACTGCTGCAATTTCGCGAATATTGAAGTCGTCATCTTCCAACGCTCGAATCAACCCCTCTGTAGCCCGCTCCGATGTCATTTTTCCCAACGCATTGGCAGCAACCCAGCGAATCCCCGCATCTGAACTTTCCAAAGCGCGAGTTAAACCTTCAACCGCTCGATTGGAGCCAATTTCGCCCAGAGATTTCGCGGCAATCTTGCGGACAAAATCGTTCGAGTCGTTTAAGGCCTTAATTAACCCTTCAATGGCCGCATCCGAACCAATTTTCCCTAAAGATTCCGCTGCCGTTCCGCGCAAGCTTGATTTGTCTTGCTGCAAAATTTCAATCAGCGCGATCGCCGCCTTGTCCGAACCAATATCTCCTAATGTTTCGGCCGCCAGCCTGCGAACGGCAAAGTTAGGGCAAGCGAGCGAGCGAATTAACGCTTCAATCGCGGCATTCGAGGCGATGCATCCCAGGGCCGCGATCGCAACGCCACGGATCTTCGTTTCTTCGCAGTCCAACGCTTGAATTAATCTCGCAACTGCTGCATCCGAGCGAGTGAGGCCGAGTAGTTGCAGCTTGAGAGACTGAGGCACGTCTAGGCCGGCGACCAAATCGACCGTTTGCACCTGAAATTCAGGTTTGACCTCCCCCGCCAGTTTGGCCCCCAACCGCAAATCCACCGCGAGGGCCAGCCTCACAATCCGCAAGATCTGACCGATATCGTCGATTAAACCCAACAAATAGGCAATCGGGTTCGTCCACTTCAGGTAATTGAGGTAATCTCGCTGCCAGCACTCATCGTCAATCTCCCCCAGCAAGTCGAGAAGCCGTTCGGCCGCGTAGTACTCCTGCAGGAGAAAGTGGCTAAACTCCAGAAGATCGCCACCTTGCAACCAACCGCCATCGAGCAGCGCTTGTAACTCATCGCGCGCGCGGGTTGCGCGATCGCCCTCGTGCTGAAAGACCGCCGTCAAAACCTCCTCTGCTTCTTCCCTCGGAAGGGCGAGTCGAAGGGTCGTTGGCGATCCGGCGGAAAATGCGCGAAATGCCAGCCGACCAAGCAAGTCCGTTTGCTCCCGGCCCGATGCGGCTGAGTCAGCCCGCACCAATTGACGCAACAGCAATCCTGGCGTGTCGGGAAGGGTTTGCGATCGCTCCATAACCTCGCAGAGCATCTTCAACTGTAACGGCGTTTGTCCAAATCGACGCAGGCGACCGTCTAACTGCTGTAACAGTTCCTCGGCGCGATCGGGTAACGCTCGACCCACAAACTCCCGCATTTGCCCCTCGGTTAGCGGCTGCATTGTCAGAACCTTCCCAAACTCAGAGGTGCAGCCGCCCAGTTCTTGAGCTGTCAAGACCATCGGAACTTTGGGGTAAGCAAGTCTAAACTCTTGCCAATCGCGCCGCGCTGATTCTGAGGGCAATTCATCAACCCCATCCAACAGCAATAACAATTTTTCCTCAAAGAGCAATTGTTGAATTTCGTTGCGCTCTAATCTCAGTTGATGTTGCTGAAAAAAACGGTCAATTGGGTCAAAAATCGAGCTTTTATAGTAGCGAAATTCTGCTAACACCGGAATGGGAAGTATTGCGCTAGTTTCTTCAATCCTTTCAACTTGCGCCAACAACAACTGCTCCAAGGCTGTTGATTTTCCCGAACCTGCTGGCCCCACCAGCAGGACTTGCTCGGCCAGAAATTTTTGCAGCCCTTCCAGCGCGCCAAATTTTTCCCCAGTCTCCTGCCACTTTACCGTTAGCTCTGGCTTGCACTCGACAGCTCGTACCTGTAGGTTCAAGGGATACGCAAGCGATCGCGCATAGGTGTCATGAATTGATTGAAGGTAGGCGTTCCAGTTAATCACGGTTTGTTACGAAAATTGTCCCAGAAGTTCTCAAGTGAGGTAAAACCTCATGCTGTTTGCGCGAGATGCAAACCCGAATTTTTGAGAAATTGCGACCCTTGTAATAAACTGTTCCCTGACTGTTCTGTCCCATTGTGGCACACTCCTACGAGTCCGTCTCGATCGAAGCGCATCCTTTACCAGCCGGTCGGCACAACCTTTCCCTCCCCCCAAGCTTCCCGACAGACTCTTAAAGAAGTCCAAGAAATCGGAGACGGCACCGGGGCAAGACGCTATAATCATCACTCGCATCGATTGGCGAGGAGCAGCAAAAATTTGGCAATTAAAAACGACAAGTGGATTATCGAGCGAGCAAACCAGGGAATGATCGACCCCTTTGAACCCAAACTCGTTCGCAAAATCTCCTTAAGTTCGGGACGAGAAACATCTGCACTGAGCTATGGGTTGTCCAGTTACGGTTATGATGTTCGCCTCTCTCCCGCAGAATTTCTCATTTTCCGCCATCTTCCCGGTACAGTTGTTAATCCTAAAAATTTTAATCCCCATAATCTTGAATCCGTTCCTTTACAGGAAGATGAGTGGGGAAGTTATTTTATTATTCCCGCCAATTCTTACGGCTTGGGCGTATCGTTAGAAACGATTAAAATGCCGCCGAATGTTACGGCAATTTGTCTGGGAAAATCAACTTATGCTCGCGTTGGCGTTATTGCCAATATTACCCCGCTCGAAGCGTCTTGGATGGGTGCAATTACCCTAGAATTCAGCAATTCTTCCAGTACAGATTGCCGAATTTACGCACAAGAAGGAGTTGTTCAGCTTCTCTTTTTTGAAGGCGAACCCTGTCAAACAACCTATGCCGATCGAGCCGGGAAATATCAAAATCAATCGGGCAAAGTAACGCTACCTAAAGTTTGAATTATATTATTGTTTAAGTCAATCGTGGATAAATTTAGAATTGAAACTATTGCTGCAACGCCCAATCCCCAACAATTAATTTGGGCAGCAATGCATCAAGATTATTCTGAAGATTTTGTCTGGCGCGATCGCGAGAAATTTCCCAATGAAGCGAGAGCGGGAGAATTAATCGTCAAGCACTTATTAGCGGGAAGTAAAGGCCACTACGGGCCGCTAGAGCATCCCCAAATTGCGCTCAATGTTGGCTATTTTCCCCACTCAATGATGCAGCAAGTTCGCACGCATCGAGTGGGCGTGAGCTTTGACGTACAATGTCTGGCCGGCGATACAGAAATCACTTTTGTGTGGTCGTCGGGAAGCTTACGGAAACTAAAAATTGCCGATCTGTATGACCTGTGGACTAATGGGGAAAAAGCGATTCGCGATCGCAAAATCCGGGGTCGTCATGGAGAACCTCCAGGATACTACCGTCGAGACTGTAAAGCACGCCTCAGAAAAATGAACCTGCGGGTTCTGAACGAAGAGACAGGTTGCTTCCAAGTGGGTCACCTCAAAGATGTAATGTGCAGTGGCGTACAGCCTGTTTATCGGCTGACTCTTGAAGATGGAAAAACGCTAGACTGTACTACTAATCACCGTCTCTTGACCTCAAAGGGATGGCAGTATATGGAGGAAGCTCTTGGCCTCATCGTCAACTCCGAACATCAGGTTTTAGCAATGACGAAAGCTTGCGATCTGATGTGTAATGGAGCAATACGCTACGATGCTCTCTACACTCAAAAATCTTGGTTCATAGAACAAGCCAAGCAAGGTTTGACTACAAAAGAAGTTGCGAAAATTTGCGGCGTGACGGCTGATACAATCCGCTCTTGGGAAAAGCGACATCAGATAAAACTGTCCCCTGGATATCGAAAAGGACTAAAAACAGTTGGTGGTTCGGGAGTCTATCGAGATAAAGATTGGCTGCAGTCAAAATTGTCCGAAGGACTTCATGCAGATCAAATAGCAACATTAGCCGGATGCTCCATTGAGTGTATTAAAAAATGGGTTTATGCACATGGACTTGTTTTAAATCGGCGATCGCCTGGGACTGATGTACCTTGGAATAAAGGACGAGGTGGCTATACCTTAAATCTCTCGGAGGAGAGTCGTTTCAAACGACAAGAAAATGCAAAAAAACATACGAGACGTGGCTCTGACTCGAACTTTTGGAAAGGTGGAACCTCAACTGAACGAGAGTTGATAGGAGCATGGACTCGGCAAATTGCTCTACAAGTTCATGAAAAATATGGGTACACCTGCCAGCGATGTAGCAAGTTTGGAGAAAAACTTCACGCACATCACCTTGTTCCTGTTTATGCGGATGAGTCACTTGCATACAATTTTGAGAATCTAGTTTCTCTATGCCAAAACTGTCATGAATATATTCACCACAATCATTTAGAAACTGAATTCGCTCAACAGTTCAGTCCGATTTGCGTTCCTCAAAATTGGAATTCTAAACCAAAATCAACACGTCGAGGACTTTCAGCTCATCCGATTGCTGTTGTCGGTGTCGAATACTTAGGACTCCAAATAACTTACGATCTGGAAGTTGAAGGCGACTGGCATAATTTTGTTGCTAATGGGGTTATTGTTCATAATTCTTTTCGCTACACGGGACGGAGAATTATCGATGTTGCTCGCGGAAAGCGAGAGGTTGAAGAAGTCTTCTATTTGCGTCCTGTGGGCAAATATACCAACCGCCAAGGCAAGCGATATTTTTACTCCTCAGAGCAGCGAGACGAAGATTTGCAATGGTGTTTAAAAGCCTGTCAACACTATCAAAAACGGATTGAAGAGGGCCTTTCTGAAGAACACGCAAGGGGATTAATTCCCTTCGATGCGCGACAGCATTTTGTTCTCAGTTGTAATGCGCGATCTCTTATGCATTTGTTAGATTTGCGCTGGAAAAAAGATGCTCAACTGGAAGCACAAAAGTTCTGCGAACTCCTTTTTCTTCAATTTCAAGAATGGTGTCCGGCTGTTGCGGAATGGTATCGGGATAATCGAGCGAAAAAAGCGAAACTTTCTCCTTAACATTTTAAGAGAATAAGATTGAAATATTTGGAGAGAGTAGGGAGTAGGGAGTAGGCAATAGGCAATAGGGACGAACAAACAACGGTATGACAAATGTTCAATGCTCAATGTTCAATGAAACTAACGCCAGCTAGCAAGCTGTGTGTTGACCATTTGGCGGGCAATATCTTTCATTTTATAGGTCGCTTGCCAGCCAAGCTTCTGTTGCGCTTTAGCGGGATTTCCGCGACTGACGGCGATATCGGTGGGCCGAAATAAACTCTCATCGATCGTGACGTGGTTGCGCCAGTCGAGATCGAGACAAGCAAACACTTCGGCGACAAAATCCTCAAGTTTGTGCGTTTCGCCAGTGGCGATCGCAAAATCTTCCGGCTGTTCTTGTTGCAGCATCAAATACATGGATTGCACGTATTCTGGGGCCCATCCCCAATCTCGCTGAATGGAAATATTGCCCAAGCAAAGTTTTTCCGCTTTCCCGCGACCGATCTGACAAGCCGTGGTGACAATTTTTTGGGTGACAAATCGTTTGGGCCGCAGCGGAGAGTCGTGGTTGAAAAGAATGCCGGAACAAGCAAAAAGGTTGTACGCTTCCCGGTAGTTCGCCAACTCCCAGAAAGCTGCGGACTTGGCGACAGCGTAGGGACTGCGGGGACGGAAGGGAGTGGTTTCATCGGCGGCGCGATCGCCGGTATTGCCAAAGCACTCGCTCGATCCGGCGTTGTAGAGTTTAATGGGAGCATCGACAAACCGAATGGCTTCTAAGAGATTCAGCGTTCCTAAGGTGATGCTTTCCATTGTCTCTACGGGAAGCTCGAAGGAAAGTCCCACAGAGGTCTGTCCGGCTAAGTTGTAAATTTCGTCAGGCTGTACTTTTTTGACGATTTGGAGAACGCTGCGAAAATCATTGAGAGCCATCGAGTAGAGCTTCACTTCGCTGCGAATTCCCAAACGCACCAAGTTTTGAAACAAACACATCTGAGCATCCCGCGACGTTCCAGAAACGGCGTAGCCTTTGTTAAGCAAAAGTTGAGCGAGATAGGCTCCGTCTTGTCCGGAGATACCGCAGATTAAAGCTTTTTTCATCGAATAAACAATAGGTGAGTGGATACCCATTCCTCAATCCCCTGAGGGTTTAGGTGCGGGTCGCGCCAGAATTTCCAGTGGTGCGAGCGAATTTGATTGTAGCGGAGAGCGCGCGTGCTATGCTGTTGTCTCTTGAAATTGCGATCGCGCTCCGGCTGAATGCTAACCCACACTCTTATCGAAACGGCGAGAGTTGAAACTGTTGAGAAGGTGAAACAAGGACAAGGATGGCAAACTCAATCAGTATTATCGAACAAATAAAAGTCCGAGAAACGAAGACCCTTTCCGATCGCATTAACCTCGGTTACAGTCGAGTTTCAATGGGACTCTACCGCTTGTCTCCAAATCCCGTCCGTCGATCGCTCCCTACCCTTGTTTCCAAAATTACGCTTCCGGTCAAAGAATTTCCAAAAGTTCGACAGGAAGTACTCGAAAAATTTGCCGAGCAAGACAATAAATCAAGTACCGATCTTATCGCGTTAGAAAAGGAAACCGATCGCCCCAAATTTGTCAAGACTTTATACTCCCAATATCGCTGCGTTCGCCAAAATCCTTTAAATTGTGACGGGCCGCAGCGCAGTATCGAGGACAATTCGACCGCAACTCATTGTCTTCAGTGCGGTTTTCCCTGCCTCTTACCGCCAGAAACAAAAATTCGGGGACTTCAAGGCAGCTATCAAGTTGGAAGTTACCTCAAAAGTCGGGGAAGAGGACGGCTGTATCGAGGGATTGATTTGCGCGATCGCCAACCTGTCACTATCCGAGAATACCTATTACCAGAACGCTGCTTTTCTGACGAGGAAATGAGGGTGCGTCAGACGCAATTTCTCAACTTAGCGGGGATTGAGTTAGCCGACGGTCAAGTGAAAGATTTTCGCCTGTTGCGTCCCGATGAAATTTTTGCTTCCCCACAAGAACGGCGCTGCTATGCGATCGCATCGGGGAGTTTGGAAACCTATCTAACATTAGCTGAATATCTCGAAACCACTGGCACGATGAGTCCCGTGCAAGTTCGCTCCATCCTGTTACAAGGACTGCAAAGTTTGGAGTTTCTTCACGGCCAAAAATTCCGCTTTCCTTCCGGGGTTGTGCAGCACGGAATTTTTCACGGCAATTTAACTTTAGAAAGCAGCTTGTTTGTTCCCAACGCTCAAGGTTTTTATCTCTATTTAGCCGATTTGGGAATTTGGGAGCATCTCTTTGTCCCTCCCGTTCTTTCTCTTCCGTTTATCTCAATTCAACAAGACTTAAAGCAATTGGGCGAAATTGCTTTTTTCTTACTCGCAGGTCGAGCCATTGATGAAGAAACGGGTTATGCTCCCAACCCAGAAAATCCTCACTCCTGGCCGGAGATCGATCCCAAATTCAAAACGTTTATTTTGAAGTTGATGGGATTGAAAAATAGGAACTTTGAGACAGCAGAAATTGCCAGACAAGCTTTACTCAAGCTGCCAGCAGTCGATCGCTTAGTTGCAGCCGTTCCCTTAGCTTTGCCGCCAGAAAAAAAGCCCAAAAGCAAAAGAAAAACTAATCTCTGGTTATGGCTGGTAGGGGGATTGGGAATCGCACTGCTAGGAGGGTTAATTTGGTTTTTGATGTCGCGATCGCGCCAACCTTCGATCGCGACAAAAACATCTCCGATTTGCTGCATTAATCAAGTTGCGGGCATTGGTGCGGGAAACTTTACCTACGTCGGCGTAAAGACCGGTATTTGGACTTACATTCTGCAACAAGAAAACTTAATTGCCAAAGGAAAAACCCTCGAAGCAGAACTTCAACAGCGCATCGTCCCCACAGAACCCCCCAAAGATCCGCCTGCGACCGAACAGTCCCCGCCTGAAAACGCCTCCTCTCCCAATCCAAAACCAACAGAACAGAGCGAACCGCAATTTAATTTAACCTATCGAACTCAAGCAACCTTCTCCGACGCGATCGCACAAGTTCGAGACGGAAAATCCAATTTTGCGATCGCCAGTACAGTTGATAACTTAGACATTTACTTCGGCTACGAAGAGTTTGCTTATGATGCGATCGCCGTCTATGTTGCCTTTAGTTATGCTGCTCGAAAAAATAGCATTCCCCAACACTTAAACGGACAGCTCAGTTTCGAGCAACTTCGACAACTGTACTCGGGACAAATTGTCAACTGGAAGCAACTCGGCGGCCCCGATCTTCCCGTCAAGCTGTATATTCCCGATGATGAAGATTCCATCAGATTTTTTGAGAACCGAGTCTTAAAAGATCGGCGCGCGATCGCGGCGTTTCGCAGCTTAATTCAACCGGAAAGTGCAACTCAAAGATCGGATACTTTCACGCCGATTAAAATCACCCAACTCTCCACCTTTCGCAGTCTCAAAGCAGTGATCCGAGACTTTGAAGATTATAATGTCGGAGCGATTTCCTTTGGCAGTTTGAGTAAAGTTTTTGGTCAGTGTTCGGTTTATCCTTTAGCGTTGGTGGAAAAAGAGAGTTCCCCCATTTCTCCTTTGGTTTCCCAAGAGAACAAAGACATTTCTCCTCAAACCGATCTGTGCAACCAAAAAGGCAGCTATCGTCCCAATACCAGCGCGTTAGCCAGCCAGCGTTACCCGCTGACCTATCCCCTCGCTGTCATTTATCCGAGAGACAATCGACGCGCGCCGGTGGGTCAAACCTTTGCGGAAATTCTGAACGCTCTTGAAGTGCAGCGCTTGTTACTCGCAGCAGGACTCGTCCCCCGCCAAGAACTGCCTCAACCAAGGCAGAAGTAATAGGATACAAACCCATAAAGTTGTCCGATTGGAGCGAGGCTTTAAACTAAGATTTGGGGAGGGAGCTAGAGATTGGCTCTTCGGGATCGGTGTCGTTTTTACTCAGTCCGGCCAGCTCAAACATCACATCTTCAGTTTTGGCATTGGTGCGTTCGATAATTCTGGCAACTTCCTCTGCGGTTATGGCTTGTTCTAGTGCAAACTCGCGATCGCGGTAGAGTTTCCAGAGGGTTTGACGGTAGTATTGAGTGTTTAACAAGTCGTACAAATAGAGCTTGATTTTGTGGGTGGGAGCGTGAAGCGCCAGGTCTTGTATCCAGCGAATAAATCCTTGCTTCCACTCTTGCTGGCTTTTCAGTTCAAGCTCTTCTGAGGTTAAGACCGGCAGCCAATTGCTCAGGGAAGACGTATCGGCAAGCTCTATCTTTTCTTCCCGCACATCAATATTTAAACTCTCTAGATAACTTTGCAAACCGCCAATATACAGAAGATTATCCATCGCAAACGAGGTAGAGCGATCGCGCAGTTGAATCATCTTGGTCGGCAAAAATCCTGCAAAAATGAGGCGATATTGTTCCCGTCGATCGCGGACTTCCGGTTGGACTAAAACGCAGACTAGGACTGAGTTTTGCTCCACTTCCTCCGCATCAATCGACCATTGCGCCGCGTCCTCACTTCCCTGACAGATTTGGAGGCGAATTCCCGCAGCGGGATTGGCAGCTAGGGTAAAATCGACCCGCAACTTGTCGAGAGGTTCGAGAGTCACCTCGCGAATAAAATCGCCCAACCGCGCCGCAAGCGCTGCATGAGCGATCGCTCGCCCTAACGTTTCCCGAAAGTCCACTCTCGCGCGCTCGACCGCCAGCCAGCACGACCGCTGCAACCGTTCTAATGTCGCTCCCGACAGAGCGATCGCTTCGCTGTGCAGTCCTTCAGTGGGAACGGAGAGTAAATGGCCGAGTTTGAGTCTTTCAATGAAATCAGCCTGTTGCGATCGCAGCGGCGTTGTCCAGTCCATGTCTACCTCTTCTCGTCGGTCAGATGACATCTGACTCTAACTCTATCAATCAACCGAAAAACTACTATACTCCCTCTCGCCCTTTCCCTCAGCTCGCACCGGAATCTCAACAATCACCTCTGTCCCTCCCTCTGGCGGCGTTCTGACGCGAATTTTCCCTCGATGCAAATCGACAATGATTTGATAGCTGACGGCCAGTCCCAGTCCCGTTCCCTGGCCGACGGGTTTTGTCGTGAAAAAGGGATCGAAAATTTGAGCTTGAATCTCAGCAGGAATGCCCGCACCGCTATCTTTGATACTGATGCGAACTGAGGGAGGAGTGGCGGCTGCGAGCAGTGCGGTGGAAATCGCGATCGCGCCGCTGGCACCTCCCACCGCCTCGACTGCATCAATACTGTTGCTCAGTACGTTCATAAACACCTGATTGAGCTGTCCGGGATAGCACTCCACTTTCGGCAAATCTCCATAATGTTTGGCGACGGCGATCGCGGAGTCGAGGCGACCCTGCAACAGTAGCAGCGTACTCTCAATCCCCTCGTGAATATCAACCACCTTCAGCTCGGACTCGTCTAAGCGAGAAAAATTTCGCAGCGACAGGACAATGTTGTGGATGCGCTCGGCCCCCGATTTCATCGATTTAAGAATTTGCGGCAGATCTTCAGAGATAAAATCCCAATCAATCTCCGCCTCAAAGTCCTGAATTTCTGAGGGAAGATCCCCCAAACTTTGCTGGTAAAGTTTCAGCAGCTTCAATAAATCGGTGGCGTATTGATGAACGTAGAGGTGATTGGCATAAATAAAATTAATGGGGTTGTTAATTTCGTGGGCGATTCCAGCAACCATGCGCCCCAAACTCGACATTTTTTCTCGCTGTACCAGATGTGCTTGGGTTCGTTTTAAGACTTTGAGTTGTTGTTGAATCTGGTGGTAGAGATCGGACTGGGTAATGGCGATCGCCAGTTGGTCGGTGACCGCTTGTAACAGTTCTTTCTCCAAACGGCTCCACTGTCCCCGGTTGGCTTGTTGGCAAATCAAATACCCCTGTCGTCCCGCCTGAGTGTGGATGGGGAAGGCGAGATATCCCTGCGTTTTGCGGTTCAACTCTGCTGCAGTTAGGGGAATGCTGCGAACCTTTGGGTTCAAAGGCGAGAGGGGAGGATAGACTAATTTATGTTCGATGTCCCAAATTTGCGTTTGGGGATCGAACCACGCAAATGCTGCCCGTTCCAAAGACAGCAGAGTCCCCACTTCTTTCACGGTCGCCTGCAAGGTTTCATCAAGATCTAGAGAGGCTCGAATGCGCTGGGTGAGTCGATTGAGCAAGGCTTCTCGCTCGGCCCGGAGGCGAAAATGTTCTGAAGTGCGAACAAAGCGAATCAGGCCGCCAACGCCCAAGACAAGCATCCCGCCAATTGCCCCGGCTAGGAGATTGAGGACGTTGAGGTCTTGTTCTAGGGTTTTAGGGGGAATGACGAGGGCGATCGCCCAATCAGCTTCTTCTAGGGGCAAATAAGCGAGATAGGCCGCTTGCCCCTGAAGCTTCACCCGTTCGATGGCGGGATTGAGACCGTCGGTTCGTCGAGACAGGGCCTGGAGTTTGGGGATAGCAGCTTCTCGAATGCTCGAAGGCAGGTGGCGATCGGTTTCCAGACCGCTGTCGCGCGCGGCAATCCCTTGAGGATGGAGAATGAGCGCCGAGCTGTCGAGAATGAGGGTTAAGCGACCGATTATTTTCCCCAACCCCTCGCTGCGAACTGTTCCCGTTAAGACTCCAAGGGGTTGAGTTCGGGCAAGATCGGAGATGGGGGCAGAGATCGCGATTCGGGGAAGGTTCGAGCGGCGATCGCGGAATGGCTTGGAGAGCGCCATACGACCCGCCATCGCCTGTTGAATGCCCTTGGGGTGGAGAGCGGGGGGTCGCCCTTCGAGGGTTGTGAAGAGAGAGCCGTCAGGTTTATACATCCCGAAGGATTCAATCTCCGACGAAGCGTCAATTTCTTGACGCAGATACGGTTGCGCTGCCGACCAATCCATGGTTTGCAGGGCCGGACTGCGCGCCAGTTGGGCAATTTCTTGCTTGCGTGCGGCGAGCCACAGATCGATGCTCTCGCGGTGAAATTGAAGATGGAGCAGCGTTTCGCGTCGGGCGCGATCGAGAACGAGCTTCCGCACCCAGAGATAACTGCCGCAACTCGCGATCGCCCCGGCAAAAATTGCACCGCCGAGAATGAGGTGGGTTAAGCGGTCGCGCGATCTCCAGCCTCGCTGCTTTCTCCGCCGCCACAACCTTGCCAATGAGGGGGTTTGGGTCACGATCCCTTGGCTCGCAGGGGAATTTCGATGACAAATTCAGCCCCTCCTGCTTCCAAATTACCGACCGCGATCTTGCCGCCGTGCAGCTCGACAATGATTTGATGGCTAATCGCCAATCCCAATCCCGTCCCTTTCCCCGCAGGTTTGGTGGTGAAGAACGGATTGAAAATTTTTGCCTTCACCTCAGGCGGAATGCCCATACCATTGTCAGCAATGCGAATGTAAACGGAAGGTCGATCGGCGCGATCGCTCTTCGCTGTCGAGATAGTAATGGTTTTGTCCGGGCGATCGCTCTCCAGCAGCGCATCAATACTGTTGCCCAACAAATTCATAAAAACCTGATTGAGTTGATTGGGATAGCACTCCACCAGCGGGAAATCGCCGTAGTGCTTGACGACTTTAATTTTATTTTTGACCCGATTGTGCAGAAGAATTAGGGTATTGTCGATGCCTTCGTGAAGCTCGACCTCTTTTTTCTGAGCTTCGTCGATGCGCGAAAAATTCCGCAACGTCAGCACCAGTTGGCGGATGCGTTCGGCTCCCATTTTCATCGACGAGAGCAGGGGAGGCAAATCTTTTTGCAAAAAGTCCAGCTCGACATTCTCGATCTCGTCGGCAATTTCGCCTGCGGGTTCGGGATAGTAGCGAGCGTAAAGCTCCAACAGTCCCAACAAATCCTGACAGTAGCCATCGACATGGGGCAAATTTCCGTAAATGAAATTGACCGGGTTGTTAATTTCGTGAGCGATCCCAGCGACCATTTGCCCCAAACTCGACATTTTTTCGCTTTGTACTAAATGCATTTGGGTCTGTTGCAGTTCTTGCAAGGCCGTGTCAAGCTGGCGAACTTGATCCTGGGTTTGTTGGTAGAGATGGGCCTGGGTAATGGCGATCGCCAGTTGATTGGCAACAGCTTCGAGCAATTGTCGCTCCTTAGCACTCCACCAATGGGGGGCGCGATCGCGACAAATCAGATAGCCAACTCGACCGCAGGGAACAGTCAGGGCCAGATAAGTGCGGGGGTTGAGGGCGAGAGGAGGAGTTGATGAGTCGGCGACCTTGGGTTTGAGGGCGATCGCAGCCCCCTGTTGCAGCGATCGCTCCAGATCGGGGAGAGGCGACCCGTCAAACTCTCCGAGTTGGCTGGTTTGTCCCGGCTGGCGATATTCCCGCTCCACCGTCAGAGTTTGGGAAGCGCGATCGAACCAGCCAAAGGCCACCTGCTCGATGCCCAGCAAGTTGCCAATTTCCTCCACCGTTGCCCGTACAATCTCCTCCAGTTCTAAGGAGGTGCGAATGCGACTGGTGAGGCGATTGAGGAGGGTTTCTTGTTGAGCGCTCGCTCGCAGGGATTCGGCGAAAAATAGCATCCGTAGGGTGGCGTAGAGCGCGATCGCAAACAATCCGCCCAAGACCAAGGTTAAGAAATTCAACGGATTGAGCTGAGCTTCTAGGGTAGCGCGGGGAATGACCAGCGCCAGCGACCAGTCCGCTTCCCGCAGGGGAAAATAGGCCAGATAGACCGATTCCCCATCGAGTTGAAGCGAGCGGATATTGCTCTGGCGGGCAACCATCTGGGCGGCGACGGCCCGCAATTCCCGATTCTGGCTGTCGAGGAAGCTAGGAGCGGGATTTTCTGAAGAGCCGATTAGAGTCGCGTCGGTGTGGATAATGGGAACGCCTTGGGAGTTGAGAGCAAAGGCATAACTCCCCAACCCTAATTTGAGGTCGCTAACGATTTTGGTAAAGCGATCGATTTTAATCGGACCGACCAAAGCACCGATGGGCTGTTTGGGGTTTTGGGCAGCCGGCCAAATGGGAGACGCGATGGAGATTTGGAGCGCGCCGGTCGTACGAGAAACAATCGGATCGGAAACCGCTAGCTTCCCCGCCATCGCTGTTTGAAAGTAAGCGCGATCGGAGAGCTTTGCTGAGGCGCGGCCGACAACTGTACTGAAATAAGACCCGTCGGGGGAAACGAGAGCAAGCTGATAAATATCCTCGTTGCGATTGACTTGCGATCGCAAGTAATCCTCCACCGCATCCCAGTCCAGGGTTTGCAGCGACGGGCTAGCCGCGATCGCGCTCACTTCAGACTTGTGGGCGGCGAGCCAGCCATCCAGTTCCTCAACACCAGCTTGCAGTTTGAGGCGAGCGTTGGTTTTTAAATTCTCCAGGATCAACGCGCGCAGAAAAAAGTAGCTGCTCAAGGCGGTTACGCCCGTCACCGCGACAATTGCCCCAATAGCAATCCAAAGGAGTAGATGGCGAAATGTGAATCCTTGGCGCTGGCGGCGCTGCCACCACCGGCTGAATTTCCCAAACTGCGACATAAGATTTCGAGCGGGTCAATGCTTTTGGACTGTCTTAATTATTATTCCCAAAAGTCCCCGCTAAGAGTTCAGTGGCAGCTTCACCGCTGAGCGGTCGGGAAAAGTAATAACCCTGACCGTACTCGCACCCCAAAGCTTGCAGTTGAGCGAATTGAGCCTCAGTTTCAATGCCTTCGGCCACAACATCCATGCTCAGATTGCGCGCCAGGGCAACGATTGCCTCGACAATTTTTAAATTTTCGCGATCGCAGTTCATCCGCTGGACAAACGAACGATCGATTTTGAGGGTGTCGATGGGTAAAGAAGACAAGTAGCTCAGAGAAGAATAACCCGTGCCAAAATCGTCAATCGAAAGCTGAATTTGGCGGCGGCGCAGTTGCTCGAACAGGGTTTTCGCCCAATCGAGATTCTCCATCATCACCGTTTCGGTGATTTCCAACTTCAAGTTTTGCCCGCTCAAACCCGTGGAAGCGAGAATGCGATCGATGCGCTCCATTAGATCCGATTGGACGAGCTGTACCCCCGATAAGTTGACATTGAGGCGCAGGGGAGCCTGAGTCGGAAATTGGTGCTGCCACTCGCGGAGTTGCCGGCACGCTTCCAACAAAACCCATTCTCCGAGGAGGGTAATCAGTTGGGTTTCTTCAGCGATGGGAATAAAAAGTCCGGGAGAAATCTGACCTCTCACGGGGTGCTGCCAGCGCACGAGCGCTTCAAAACCGACAATGCGATCGCCGCGCAAGTCGATGATGGGTTGGTAGTGCAGTTGAAATTCTTGCCCGCAGTCAAGCGCTTGTCTCAAGTCCCGTTCGAGCTGGAGTAAATTGAGGGCTTCTTCGTGCATTTGGCGATCGAAAACCGCATAACTGCCGCGATGGTGGGCTTTGGCGCGGTACATGGCTAGGTCTGCATCGCGCATCACCTCTTCGGGGTTGCGGTAGCCGTTGGAACTGAGAACAATGCCAATACTCGCCGTGGTGAAGACTTCGTATCCCGACAGATTGTAAGGCGCTTGGAGAGAATCGCCAATCGCTGCGGCAATGCGAGTGGCATCGCTGAGTTTGTCAATGCGATCGAGAAGGATGATGAACTCGTCGCCGCCAAAGCGCGTTACCGTGTCGAGGGGGCCCAGGCAAGTTTTCAGGCGACGGGCCACCTCGACCAACAAGCGATCGCCGATTAAGTGTCCGAGACTGTCGTTAATCACTTTAAAGCGATCGAGATCGAGGAAGAGCAAGGCAAATTGAACTTCTCCTTCCTGTTGTACCCGCTGGAGCGATGCTTCTAGGTGCTTCATTAACAACGTGCGGTTGGGCAGTCCGGTTAATTTGTCGAAAAAGGCTGCATGGCGCAACTGTTCCTCAGCTCGCTTGCGTTGGGTAATATCAAAGAAGACGGCGAGGTATTGGGGAGATATTCCTTTCGCATTGAGAAAAGGGAAGATCGTGGTATCCAGCCAAGCGTCTTGACCGTTTTTCCCGCACAGATTCAACTCTCCTTTCCACACTTGTCCTTGGGCGAGGGTTGCATAAATTTCTCGCAAAATTTTTGGCGAGCGATTGCGCAGTTTGAGAATTTGATAATTTTTGCCGATTAACTCTTCTCGGTCGTACTGGGAGAGCTGACAGAAGGCTTCGTTGGCATGGGAGATGGTTCCTTGTCCGTCGGTGATGGCGACCAAGGCTGCGCGATCGAGGGCTTGAGCAAGCCGCTTCACTTGCTGTTGGGTTTGAACGTAGAGTTGGGACTGGGTAATGGCGATCGCGAGCTGTCCGGCCACCCCCTGCAACAGCTCCTTTTCCCCTTGCGTCGGCATCCAAGGCACATTTTTCATCAGGACGAGGTAGCCTTGAGATTCATCTTCGGTGGGGACGGGAATAAACCAGCGCTGTTGCGCGTTGCCGTGGGGCTGAAGGTTGGCGGGGACGGGCGGTGTTGAGTTGGAGTCGAGCTTCAAACAACTGCGCTCCCCGGCTGTGGGCTTTTGCGAGTACTCCCACCAGGCTTCGACCGATAGTTTTTGGAGATCGTACCAGCCAAAAGCAGCGGCTTCGAGATCGAGCAGTTTGGCCAGCTCTTCCACCGTTGTTGGCACAATCTCCTCTAAATCCAAAGATGCGCGAATTCTCCCGGTCAGGCGGTTGAGCAGAGCTTCTTGCGCGGCAAAAGCGCGAGCTTGTTCGGAGGTGAGAACTAAGCGCAGGGCAACAACCGCGATCGCGGCCAGCAGCACGCCAATGGCGATCGCCAAAAAGTTCAGCCCCATAAGCTTCGCTTCCAGCCGCTCTTGGGGAATGACCAGGGCAATCGACCCATCTACTCTAGCCAGCGGTGAATAGACAACTGAGTAGTTTTTGCCGTTGAGGGTCAGGGGGTAAATCCCTTGATGCCGAAAACCCACTTCGGCCCCTAACTTTCGAAGGAGGTCGGGGTTGTCAAGCTGGGAGGGGTTATGACGCACGAGCGGCAAACCCTGCTTATCCAGGGCCAGAGCATAACTGCCTTCGCCGTAATCGAGAGGGTCTAAGATGCTGGCGATGGGTCGAGCATCCAGCAGTCCGGCGATCGCGCTAGCGAGGAGGTCGCGGTTCGGATCGCTCGATCGCACCTTAGCCGCAATGGCAATGCGCTCGCTTCCCACGACCTTCGTCCTCGCCTCTTTTTCGGCTGGGAAAAGCGGACCTAAAGCTTGTTGGAGATCTTGACGGAGATTGGGAAATTGCGATTGGTGTTTTTCAGAAGTCGCGTAGAGGAATCCTTCGGGCCCCTGCCAAGCGATCGCGACAAAACGATCGAGGCGCTCCTGTTCCGAGCGCAAATAGGGAAGGATTTCTGCGGCCTTCATCCTGCGGACTGTCGCGCTGTTGGCGATCGCGGCAATCTCAGCTTGACGGGTTGCCAGCCAGCCGTCCAGCTCATCAGCGCTGTGTCGGACGGTCAATAACGCATTTTTGTGTAAATTTTCCAGAATTAAGCGACGGACGTAGCGGTAGCTGAAGTAAGTTGTACTGCTGACAACCAGAACGATGCAACCAATAAGACTGGCAATAATTCGAGCGTTCAATTGTTTTTTGTGCGGATGAGCGGGGCGCGCCGAGCGCCGGCCAATGAATTTTTGCACCTGCAATCCGAGTGTTTTATTGGACTGGGGTTGTAATATCATTTTGTTGCGCGTTTCAGGAGAATTTTTTTTGAGTTCTCAATGTTGTAGATGCGAGCCAATCCGTTTTGTCCCTGCTTTTGCGAAGCGCGATGTTCCCGCAATCCCAAGTTCGAGACAAAAGGGTAAGGCCGGTTACGCCTTCTAGGGAGTCAGTTCTCGCGAGATCGGCAGTCCGGCAATGATTTTTCGGGTATTGCACCTTTATTGTTGCCCATCCAACTTCAACAATGCCATTCTCTAACTACGCACAGATGACCCCAAACCCGGATTTTTTCCACCGATCGACCATGATTCAAAACTTACAAAACTGGCTCGAAACCCGTTGGGTTGCGCCTTCCTATGGCGGTTTAGTTCTTGCTGGAATTGCCCTGTGTTTCTTTGGCGCGGCAACCAATACGATGGCGGGATGGCTGTACGTCATTAGCGGGATTATTGGGGCGCTGCTTTTTCTCGCTGCCCTTCTCCCGGCGCGATCGCTCAAACAATTGCAAGTTCGACGGCTCCCCATCGCTCCCGTCAGTGCGGGCGATCGCCTCACCATTGAACTCCACATTGATAATCCCACCGCAAAACCCAAAACGCTGCTCCAGGCGCGGGATTTGCTGCCCTACGTTCTCGGAAAACCCGCTCAAGCCTCTCTGGAACTGATTCCCCCCCGCCACCGCCACCGCTGGACGTATGACTATCCCACGCAACAACGAGGCGTTTATCGCTGGGAGGAGGTTCAACTGAGAACGGCAACACCTTTGGGGTTGTTTTGGTGTCGCCGCAGCCACAATTTTCCTGCCAAAGCGGTGGTTTATCCCACCGTGTTGCCCCTTGCACGCTGTCCGTTAGTCGATACCATCGGGCAAGAAGAAAGCCAGCAAGTCGCTAGCGATCGCTTTTACCAAGCAGCCACAGAGGGCATTACCCGCACCCTGCGACCCTACCGCTATGGCGACCCCACTCGCTTAATTCACTGGCGCAGCAGCGCCCGTTTGGGGGAGTTTCAAGTGCGCGAACTCGAAATTGTCACCAGCGGTCAAGACCTCATTGTTTGCTTGGATACGGCGACCCTCTGGGAGAGCGATCGCTTTGAGGAAGCGGTTATTGCAGCCGCCTCCTTATATTTCTACGCCAGTCGCTGCCAAGTTAATGTCAAATTGTGGACGGCGGGAACGGGATTGTTACAAGGCAATCGCGTTGTCCTCGAAACCCTCGCAGCCACTCAAGTTGAGGAAGATATTCGCGCTAAAGACCTTCCCTCGCTTCCCCTAATTTGGCTGACTCCTCACCCCGATCGCTGCAATGCGCTCCCGCCAGGAAGCCGCTGGTGCTTGTTTCCCAACGCTTCAGAAGGCAGTCGCGCGCGGAATTCTCCCTTTGCGGGATTGGTTATTGAGCGCGATCGCTCTCTCGAAAGTCAATTACAACAGCCACCTCGCTAATATTGAGGAAATTGGAGAATCACAACACCTGTCAACATTCTTTGTGTTAAGTAAAATGAGAAACATTTTGCACCTGTAACTGACAGCGTTCGAGATATAAACGAACGACATTATCGTGTGAATTTTGCGACCATAAACTCTCAAAAATTGCTTGAGCCTTCGTCACTTTTTGTTGGTGATAATAATTAACCGCTTCCTCAAAGACTGTTTGGGTTTGTCGCTTAAAACTTCTGAGGGGTTCGGGATCGATATCATAAACTTCAAAAATTCCAACTAGCTCTCGCTTCCCCTTCACCATCGTTCGATCGAGAAAGCGAATATCAAACTTTTGGGAATCGCTGAGGTTGAGAAAAGTTTGTTCGCTAATAATTAAACCCACTCGATAGGTTTTGGTTAATCCTTCTAAGCGAGAGGCCAAGTTCACCGAGTCGGAAATGACAGTACTTTCCATCCGCTGTTCTTCCCCAATTGTTCCTAACATCAACTTTCCCGTGTGCAAACCAACTCCGATCGCAATTGAGGGATAGCCTTGAGCTTGGCTCTGGTTGTTGTACGATTTGACCTGTTGCTGCATATCAATTGCTGCTTGTAGAGCATCGTCAGCACACTTTGGAAAAAGGGCCATGATGGCATCGCCAATATATTTATCAATAAAACCATTGTGCTGGCGAATAAGGGGCCCGACTTGACCTAAATAAGCGTTCAAAAAATCGAAATTTTCCTTCGGCGACATATTTTCCGATAGGGTGGTAAACGAGCGAATATCCGAAAACAAAATTGTCATCTGTTTCTGAACGCGATCGCCAAGTTTCACTTCAACAATACTATCTTTTTCTAAGAAGTTGAGAAACTCATGGGGAACAAAGCGTCCGTAGGAAACATTCATTTTCGACAGCTGCAAATGCGTTTTGAGTCGAGCCAAAAGCTCATTTTTAGCAATTGGTTTTGTAAGGTAGTCATTGGCTCCCGAATCAAAGCCTTCAACCAGATCGGAAACTTGAATTTTGGCCGTTAATAAGACAATGGGTAATTCGGCGGCTGAATATTTTTGACGCACAATTTGGCACACTTCATATCCCGTTTTTTTCGGCATCATGACATCAAGAAGAATGAGATCGGGTTTGGAAGTTTCTCGCTCGACAATCTCTAAAGCTTCTAGTCCGTCAGCCGCTTGGATAGGAGAGTAGTTTTCAAAAGCTAAGTAGTTAATTAAAACCTGACGATTCACCGGATCGTCATCCACAATCAAAATAGTAAATTTCCCATTTTCAGAGGCTGATTGTAAGGGAAAATCTTCCAGGTTCTGAAGGTGTTCTTCTGGTTGAGTTGGCGGTGCTAAAACTTTACTGACTGTGGGAGTTAGAGGGGAAGCAATTTGCTTTTCAGAAATGGGAAGCGTAAAGATAAACTCCGAACCTTCGCCAAAAGTCGAGCGAACGGAAATTTCTCCGCCGTGAAGTTCGACTAATTTTTTCGCGATCGCAAGACCCAATCCCGTACCGCCATACTCTCGCGAAATAGAACCGTCGCCTTGCTCGAAGGGAACGAAAATACTGTCAAAATTCTCTTCTGGAATGCCAATCCCCGTATCAGTCACGTTGACAGCAAGGAAATTATCGCTCGCTTTAGCAGAAACAATAACTTCTCCTGTCTCTGTGAACTTAATAGCATTGCTAACTAAATTGTAGAGAATTTGCTGCACTCGATTTTCATCTGCTTGGATTAGAGGAATGGTGCTATCTAATTTATTAATTAGCGTCAGATTTTTTTTACCAATTAAGGGATGAGAAATTCTCAAAACAATTTCCGCGATCGCGCTGACGCTGACCGGGACAGTTTTTAACTCAATTCCTTTGTGTCTGAGCTTGGAAAAATCGAGTAAATCGTCAACCAACTGATTCAGCCTTTTGCCGCTGTAAACGACAAGGGAAAGATTAGAAATCGTTTCTTCTGTTAAATTTCCAGCGGCCCCATCAATGAGAGAATCGGCAATGCCAATAATTCCATTTAGAGGCGTTCTTAACTCATGAGAAGTATTCGCCAAGAATTCATCTTTTAACTTGTCAAGACGCCGCAATTCGATATTTTTAGTTGCCATTTCTTTGGCGTACTTTTTGAGCTTTGTACTCGCTTCAGTAAAGCGTCGCTCTAGAATTATGCCCAAAGATACAATCAGAACTAAGGTTCCCCACTCATACAGTTCATCGCTCGCCATCGAATAGGAAAAAACATAGCGAAAGATGTCATGAATTGTGCAAACGAGAAAGGCTGAAAAACCGAAAGTAAAAAGTTTGGCTTCAAAACTTCCCTTTAAGGCTGTTCTGAGCGCAATCAAAATCAAAATTAACGCACAAAGCACTCCAAAAATCTGTGTTGGATAGAATGTGTAATTAATAGGAACGCGCTGGCTCAATAACAGAGCAAAAGAAAATACAGCATTGAGCGTTAAAAATTGCCATAAACGTCGAACGATCGAGCGATCGCCTCGCCCAAAAATCTTTTCAAAGAATAAACAAACAAATACTGGAGTGCAATAAAAAGCACTGTAGTGAATCATTTCCAAGAGATGGGATTGCTTAGAAAAAATACGAATCACTTCCACTTCAGTAATTGTATAGATCCCAATAATTAAAGCCAGCAAGCCGAATGAAAGATAAGCTTTGTTTCCTTTTCTGATTGCAGAAATAATTAAAGGGAACAACCCACAGAGAATAAAGAGAAAGCCGAGAATAACTTTATCGAGATCTTTGACAATAAGCTGGCCAACTAGGTCAGACTGAGAACCAACGACAGGCAAACCCGAAAAACCGACGATAATGTCGGGAAGATTTCCTGCATAAATTCTGAAAAATAGAGGCCTGGACAAATCGCTGTTGAGGGCAACGATCGGCCAGGGATCTTCTTTCGGAACAAATTGCCCCGCTCCATCAATCTCGTCGTTTGTATAGATGAGGCGATCGCCTGCATAGACTCCTATCGGATTGGTCATTCCCCGCACATACAGATTGGGAAACTGCCAGTTTCCCGGAGGGAAGGTAGCTCTGAGCCACAGGAACTCCTGCTGTTCGGTATTCGCTAACGTGCTTGGCACTTCAAGCGATCGCCAATCCGAACTCGCCGCTTCCACAGTCCACTTCGGCACTCCCGACTCGGCGATCGGCGAATCTCCCCAGCGATATTGCCAGCCTTGCCGGATCTCAACTGCCGCCGAAGAGCTTGTTTTGAGCTGACTGGGACTAGAAGCAGAAGGAGAAATTAATCCACCCAGTAAAATTAGCAGCACTAGACTCAGGCCCAGAAAAATCCGGGCCTGGATTGAATGGACTCCAAGCCTCATAGTGGATATCTCCTACTCTTATGCGGCGATTAATTAAGCCTTGCGTTTGAGGAGAAACCCAATTTGGGAATCTCCAATTGCGTACATTCATAATCTGTAGATGCACAATGCCGATCGGGGTCTGGGAGAGACGGAGATCGGGATACCTAACTATACACCGAAGCTCAAAGCTCCGGTACGTTGAGGATAAAGTTCGGAATTAAAACACAAGGGTCAAACCTACACCGAAAAAGAAGAGGAGACTCCATCTTTGGGAAGTACAAAACGGATGAAACAATTTACGAATGCGATCGCGACCTAAATTCTGTCCGGAGTGTTTTTAATATTTACGACCAATAAACCGATAATAAGGAACTTTTAAACCTAGTAGGAAAGGTAAACTTCCCATCGATTCTGTCAGATCGACACGCTCCAATTTATGATTCAGGTAAGCTAGGCGATTAGGACAAAGAAAAACGTTATCGGTCGCAAACCAAATTGGCCAAAAGTGACGATCGAAAAAGGAATGGCGTTGCCATCCTTGGGGAGGATGTTTGCGGGAAACGTAAAAATCTACCACGCCAATAATCCCCCCTGGCTTTAAAAATTTTTCCGCTTGCTCAATGGCTGCAAACCAGTCAGGAATCATCGTTAAAGAGTAGGAAAAAGTAACAATATCTGCAACTCCTTCGGGCGGCGAAAATTGAGTAATATCTGCTTCTACTGTAATAACATTCTTCCAGCCGCGATCGGCAATTCTTTCTTGAGCGACTTTTAGCAAGGAAGGGGATAAATCAACCAGATAAATTTTGCTAAACTTAGAGATACGCTCGCCAATTGATTCTAAATTTGACCCTGTACCGCCCCCGCAGTCAACCCAAATCTTACCATCTTCGTCACCTCTCGCGAGTTCTTGATAAAGCTTCTTTCGTCCCTGTAGCAAGCGTTTGCGAAAGCGATCGTAATCTCTTGATTGAGTGCTATAAAAGTTTTCTAGCCGCTCTTGGTGAGTATCTCCTTGGACAGGTTTGGCGAGATGATAAATTGTCTTGAGATCGCCAATTAAATTTGATAAAATACTCATTATTCATTAACCAATTGAGATTTTAATTGTGCCCTAACTAATTAGAAAATAAGCTTTAAAAGTTTTTTCAGTACTTTTAGTCGATTCATTGGGTATTCCTTGATGAGGTAGAACCGGTTGTTAACTTAACCCAGGAGCATCAACACATTTTTCAGTTTCTGGATGCGCCCTACCAAAAATATTATGTATTGGTCTGACTCCAGAAGTGTTGAATGTTAGATCGAGAATATATTTAGATTCAACACTTCTGAGTTTTAAGATTTTGCTAAATCAGCAATATAAAAACTGCCATAGGTTTGGACGCGATCGCGTGGATGCAATTCATCTGCTAATTTAGTATCGTACTTCAGTAGATTCTGCAATAACCTTCGCTTACCTCGATATAGCACGGGTAAATCATTAAGATATTCCACCTGAAATGCTCCACTGCGGAACAAAATACGAGTTTTATCGCTGGCTCGATCTACAATACCTTGTCATTCTTGTTGCAATTTTTCCTGACTTGACTGACTCAACCAATCCATATGATCGAGAAGTACGAAGCGAGAAATTTTCTCCTGACAGCTTTCGAGGAAGTTAGTAATGGTACTGGTTTTTACCTGAATGCGATCGACTAACCCTAATTTAAGGCGCTGGAAATTTTCTTCTTTTAAATATTCAGGACAACAGTCTAAACTGTATTCTCCTTGGAGAAAAACTCGCCAAAAATAGTTATCTTGAATGGGAAGTTCCAGGAAAACTTGTTCGCAACGTTGGCGTATAAAGTTGGCCACACTTCCTTCCAGATATAATTCCATTTGTTGACGTTGCTGTACAGGAACGCCAAGCATCCACAGAACAAAATCACTGTTGAGCAAGCTAGAAAACCAATCTTTCCAGAAGACAGGTTCGATGTCACGACAGTAAATTTCCTGGCGCTCGGCTGGTGTTGTAGCGTTAAGGATTTCCTCGATACTAGGACGAATTTTCAGGATGCGATCGATGTAGTAGTTGACGGCAAGAGCAAAATTCCCAGTGGTTCCCCGAAAATAAAAGGAGCGATTACCACTGAAGAATTTGTTTCCCTGTTTATCCCAATAAGCTTGAGAAGTTACAGATAAATGGGAGCGCAGTTTTCGGGTATAAATCTCCTGGAAATTTGGCAGCTTTCCGCGACCGAATAGCTGAAAAAACTGCTCAAAATCTAATTCTCGAATTGCAGCAATTTTGAGTTCCAGTAAAGCATTTTGCTTTGGGTTAACATCAACTGCATAAATTTGTTTGGGTTCATCAAGAGCGTATTCTAGGGCGTTACATCCGGCAGAGGTAATTACCAGAACGGTATCATCACTTTGCAAGTTTAAAGCCACACGATCGAGTCTGGGATCTTCCCAACAAGTTACATAAACTAGATTCTGTTGATGCACCAAATTAAAGCCAAGATTTTGACCAAGATTTTTTAGTGATTGTAGTAAAAGCACGTTTTAATTATGATTAGATTTCCAGCAAAACAGGAGCATCAAAGCAGTTGAAATCAACTGTTTCTTGGGGGGTTTGTTCGCAAGGAATAATCGATCTATCGACAACTCCTGCAACTTGTAAGGCTTGGGTTACTAATTCCGAACAAAATATTTGTTGTATATTCTGACAATCGGAATCGATCAAATAGCGGTTAATCTTGAGCCAAGCACCAATGGATTTCCAGCAGCTATAACGGACTTGGCGATCGTGAAGGTTCCACAGCCACTTTTGCATGTTCTCAATTCCTTCATAACTTAATGGTTTTGACAAAGGAACCCACCAAGCTTTTCCATAGCTGCGATAGGCATTTAGCCAGGTTTCCAGGTAGTGAATTTGCACCCCTGGTTTACATTTGCGGTTTTGAAAATCCGGCAAACTGGTGTAACTTGTGGATTCAGCGATCGCTATCTTTTGTTTTGTGTCTCCTTTTAGGTTAGTGTCCAAAACAATCGTTGCGTGGCTGTAACTGCTCCCAGTGAACCATCGCACTAAAGTCGCATCGATTTTCAGTCCAGAAAAGACTATTAAATCTCCAGGTTTAAATAAGTGGAGAGACTCAATCGATTTTTGCTCGGGATAAGAGCGACCATCGATCGGTTGAATTGACTGTGACATTAAATTTAAATTAAATTCAAGAACTTGAGTGCGTACTCACCCTAAAGTTCACGAATAATTGTATCAAACTTCAAGATCGTAAGTACAATTAGCAATCCTGGATGACAGACTGCGAATACAGAGAAGAAATTACGGAAGCGATCGCGCAACTGCGACAACTGACTCAAATTGACGTGCAAGCAGGGTGGCATTTCTTCGCAGGCGATGACGCGATCGCACCCCCAATGAACCCTGCTGACTGGCAACCCGCACTGTTGAATGAGAAAGGTTTCATCGTTTGGCCGAAGGGCCGCCAGGTGCGCTGGTTGGTACAGAAGTTTATTATTCCCCCTAGCTTGAGAACTTACCCGATTGCGGGACTCAGTTTGCGCTTGGCCCTGACCTGGTGGGCCGAAGATGCCAAGGTTTTTGTCAATGGTCGGTTGGTGCAGGAAGGGGACTTATTTGAGTCGTCGACCCGAATTTTGCTCTGTGAAGCGGCACGGCCAGGGGAAGAATTCATTGTTGCGGTGCGGTTAGTGAGTCCGGGTCACGACATTGGGGCCTTGATGCGATCGCGCTGCATTTATGAAGGGGAAGGCGATCGCCTCGATCCCGGTTTTGTCGCCGACGAGTTGGAAGTTCTTCAAAAATATTGGCAGGCCTTTGCCCCCCAGAAATTAGAATTACTCGCCACCGCCATTGCAGAGATCGATTGGAAGAATGTTGCCAATGCAGAGATTTTTGGGCGATCGCTCTCCACCCTCCACACCCACTTACAACCCCACGCCGCCGATCTCAAGGAACGCTGCGTCAAAATGCTCAGTCACGCGCACCTGGATCTAGCCTGGTTGTGGGAAGTCGAAGAAACTTGGGACGTTGCTCAGCGCACCTTTGAGTCCGTCCTTCAGTTGCAGCAAGAATTTCCCGACCTCACCTTCTGCCACACCAGCCCTGCTCTCTACGCTTGGATAGAAAAAAATCGTTCCGACCTCTTTGCCGCCATTCAAGCGGCTGTTAGCGCTGGCTCGTGGGAAGTTGTGGGGGGGATGTGGGTCGAGCCAGAAGTTAACTTAGTGTCCGGAGAATCCCTGGCGCGACAACTCCTCTACGGCCAGCGTTACACCCAAGAAAAATTCGGCCGCGTAGCAAAAGTCGCTTGGCTGACCGACAGCTTTGGGTTCTGCTGGCAACTTCCCCAACTCCTCAAACAGGCTGGAATTGACTACTTCGTCACCCAAAAATTGCACTGGAACGACAGCACCAAATTCCCCCACGGTTTCTTCTGGTGGCGATCGCCCGACGGAACCCAAATACAAACTCTGATGTCCCCTCCCAATGTTGCAGGGGTCATGGACGCGAGTCCCCAACCGATCGCAGACTATGCCATTGCGTGGGAACAACAAACCGGATTTCAAAACATCTTCTGGCTTCCCGGAGTTGGCGATCGCGGCGGCGGCCCCAGTCGAGATATGCTGCAAGTTCAACAAAGCTGGCGCAACTCTCCCTTCTTTCCCCGCCTTGAGTTTACGACCGCGCAGGAGTATTTAGAACAGCTATCAGAAAGAGAAGAGGGAAAAGGGAAAAGGGAACAGGGAATAGGCAATAGGGAACAGGTAATAGGGAAGGGGGAAGAGGGACAAATTCAAGACTCAATGTTGAATGTTGAATGTTCAATGTTCAATGAAACGCTTCCCGTCTGGAACGACGAACTTTACCTCGAATTCCATCGCGGTTGCTACACGACTCGCGGCGAACAGAAATGGTTTAATCGCCGGTGCGATCGCGCCTTATATGCAGCCGAATTGTGGTCTTCCGTCGCCCAAATTGTCGCAGTGAAACCCTACCCGAAATCCGAACTCGAAACCGCCTGGAAACACGTCCTATTCAATCAATTTCACGATATTTTACCCGGAACCTCCATTCCCGAAGTTTTCGAGCGAGCCAATTCTGAGTGGGATGCAGCCTTATCCGTCAGCGAAGAGATTGTCACTGCATCTCTAAACGCGATCGCCACTTGTATCCAACTTCCTCCTCCCCCTCATCCCGACGCAAAACCCCTTTTTGTTTTCAACTCCCTCAACTGGACGCGATCGCAAGTTGTCGAGATTCCATCCCTCAAAACCGATGGGTATGTTTGCAATGCTCAAGGCGATCCCATTCCCTCCCAACTCACCGGCGAAACCCAACTCTTTCTCGCCGAGGATATCCCTTCCGTTGGCTATCGCCTCTTCTGGTTGTGTCCGATGGCAAGGGACGAGGGGATGGGGAATTGGGAAGATGGGGAGATGAGGAATTGGGGAGATTTTGGCCTCTCCTCAATCTCGGAAAGATGCGATCCTCCCAGCAATCCGGCCGCCAACGAATCACCCAATACGTCGGGGGGGCTGGGGGGGCGTAACGCCCCCGCTGGGGGGTCTGGGGGGCAAAGCCCCCCGGAAAACCTGGGTTTGGACGAGTCAATTGAAAACTTCATCTTAGAAAACTCATATCTGCAAATTATCGTTGACCCGCAAACCGGCGAACTCAGCAGCATCTTCGACAAAACTGCGCGGCGAGAAATTCTCGATGGGAACGGAAACCAACTCCAAGCCTTTCGGGACGAAGGACAATATTGGGATGCGTGGAACATCGACCCCGACTACGAACAACACCCCTTACCCCCTCCCCAACTCCAGTCCATTCAATCGCAAGAACGCGGAGAACTGCGCCATTGCCTCCGCATCGTCCGCAAACTCAATAACTCAGAATTCCGCCAAGACTACCTTCTTGAAGCCAACTCACCACTGCTGAAAATTGAGACAACCGTTGACTGGCAAGAACGCCACGCCCTCGTGAAAGCCGCCTTCCCCTTCAACTTTGCAGCCGACTTCGCCACCTACGAAATTGCCTGCGGCGCGATCGCGCGCACCACAAAACCCCAAACCCCCGAAGAACAAGCAAAATGGGAAGTTCCCGCCCTGCAATGGGCCGACTTAACCAGTGCCGAAGGCTACGGCGTTAGCCTGCTCAACGACTGCAAACACGGCTATGACAGTCGCCCCAATCAATTGCGCCTAACGCTGCTGCGAGGCTCTACCTGGCCCGATCCCGACAGCGATCGCGGCATTCATCATTTTACCTACGCCATCTACCCCCACCGCGATTCTTGGCAGGCCGCACAAACCGTGCGACGCGGCTACGAGTTAAATGAACCACTGCGGGTCTTGCAACCGGAGAAAGCGATAGCGGAACCCAAACTTCCACCCACTCACACTTTCCTCAACCTCTCGGCTGAGAACCTAATTTTGACAGCCTTCAAACCCTCAGAAGATGACCCCAACGCTTGGATTCTGCGTTGCTACGAATGTCACGGAGAAACCGCAAAACTAACCTTTAACAACTCGCTAGGACTCACTCTGAGCCATCCCGTCGATTTGCTGGAGCAACCCTCTGTTACAGAATTCTCTGAGGCGATCGCGCCCTGGAAAATAGCCAGTTTTGCTGCCATTGGCAATATTTCCCGTATTTCTCCGAACTAGCACATTAATCCTGGCGATGTTGTCGAATTGACGGGCGAGTCTCGCAACTCGTTCTTTTCGCTCACAAAATATTCACATTGTTTGTCTATGGTTTCCCTTAATAGCAAAGGTTGAATTTCAATCAAAACTTCCCAATGGATTGTGAATTCTCAAGCCAAAGCACGAATTCCAGCGTAACCGTTCGCTCGGTCTCCGCACCAGAATGCAACGCCAATCTCCCGAAAGTGGATTTCCGCTTTCTCGATCGCGTTCATTTCGCTCAACGCTCCTCTCCTCCGTCAGCACAGCCGGTTGCCGTCAAATTTGAGTCCTTCGAGCTTTCTGTTGCAAGGCAGAATGTTGTAGCGAGCATGAGTCCCCCCGAACGCGATGAGTCTTATGTTGAATTAGCAGTTGATGTTCTCAAGACTCAAGATTTAGCCTCTATCAAAGCCCTAAGAGATTTTCTAACGGTCTTGTCCAATCCTCTTGCGGTTGAGAACGTCTTGAAAACAGCAATCCGTCAACTGGCTGAGGGCGATCCAGAGGCTTGTCGCTGGGTTTTGCGCCATCCCGCAAGTCTCATGCCAGACCTCGATCTGAAAGATTTAGCCCTAAAGCGCGCTTTCAATAAGCTTCGGGAGTGCGGATTTTTGTTCGGGGAAGAGTTTGGCTTTGACTCTGACGGTAAACTGTATGCAAGCGATTTGGCAAAAAGCCAATTGTTGGCAGAAAGTTCAAACGGCGATCGCTTGCTGCTTGAGGAAATTTTGCAAATTCGCCATTCCCCTTAACCATTGCTCTCAAAACGTCTAAATCCCTTTTTATTGTTACGACCCAACTGCGATAGATTTCATGAGAACTGCTGCTTGCGGAACGATGACCCCACTTCTCTCTCCCATTCCTCGCGAGTTCGATGAATTAGTTCTGTGCTACTACCTCAATCAAACAACGCGGGTGCAAGTGATTCGGATTGCTAATATCGATCAGTGGCTGTTTGAGCGCACGATCGCGCCTCAAGAAGGCTTATTTTTCAGGATACCGCCCCACGCCCAATTAGAAGTTCAATGGCACGATGTGGGCGGTATTAAGTTGCTCGATCTCATCACCTGTCATAATTTACGAGTTAATGAAAGCCACTGCGCCGAACCGAAAAGCGGCGAGTTGCCCGATCCGGCCGACTGGCGATCGCTCGCGGCCATCTGGTGAGCCACCTTACTCTCAAACCCGAACACCGACAGCTCATCTGCGATCTCGCACAACAAACCTATCCAGAGGAGTGCTGCGGTTTGCTGTTGGGAACTTTGGAGGATGGGGGAAAAAGGGTCGTGGAGGTTGTCCCAACCGAGAATAGCTGGGATGGGTCGGTTGCCGAGTCTTTTGCACAAATCTCCGAACGACGCGCGGCGAGCAAGCAGCGCAGTTTTAGTATCGCTCCAGCTACCCTGTTTGCCGTACAAAAAGAGGCGCGCGATCGCGGTTTGGGAATTATCGGCATCTATCACTCCCACCCCGACCATTCCGCCACGCCATCTGAGTTCGATCGCGCGATCGCCTGGCCGGAATACTCCTACATCATCGTTTCCGTTCTCCAAGGGCAAGTTGGCGAGTTCTTAAGTTGGACGCTCGACGACGACCGCCACTTTTACCCAGAAACCGTGCTGCAAGTTCCGTGAAGCCATTTGTCGAACGTGCGTTCCTAGTGTTCTGTCAAGGAAGAAATGAGGGATTGTCGATTTCTCCCAACTCCCCAACTCACCATTTCCCTCGTCGTCCCCCGACCTCAATTGAAAATTGACAAAGCACTAGGGCGCATCATCCCATTCTGGGGCCAAACTGCGAAAATCAAACCGTTCTGCCCCAATATGGCAGCTAACGCAGGTGGAAACTGTCACCGAATCAGGCAGTTTGACTCTGGGATGGAGGAGGTTGAAGTAGCGCGATAGCGCAAAGCGATAGGGAGCTTTTTCCTCTTCGCTGAGGGGGCGAGAGAAGAGACTGAGATAGTCCCACATCAGCAAAACTTCTGGGCTAGACATCATTGGAAGCGATCGCCCGTAATGCTCCTGCGGGTTCTGAAGCAATTGCTTCCAAGTTTCTGTTGGGAAAACCGCAGGTGGAATGGCAATGTGGCAGCTACCGCAATGTTCGAGGTAAAGTTCTTGTCCCAGTTGAAAGCGTTCTGGGACGGGGTCAACCGACTTGTTGGCTGAGATATTGGGGTTCGCCGTTGAGGGTTCTAGGGCGATCGCAACTCCCCATCCCAGAGCCACAGTCCACAACACAATGAGTACAAACAAGGGAACGAGCAACCTCGTCCGTTTGACCAACCCGCCTTTTTTGCCAAAATTCATCATTGACTTTCAACCGTTTTCTCACTTATTCCACAGGAATTGAGCGCAATAATCGCTCGACGATCGCTCTCGCTTGTCGCCCGCCTGCTGGAATAAGACGGTGAGAGAGGACGTGAGGTGCCAGACGTTTGACATCATCGGGAATGACGTAGTCCCGGCCTGCCAGAAAGGCAAAAGCTTGAGCGGCTTGTTGCAGTGCGACCGTTCCCCTCGGACTCACCCCCAGTGTAATTTCCTCATCGGTACGGGAAGCACGGACGAGGTTGAGAATATACTGTTGCAAGCTTTGCGCCACATTCACTTGACTCGCTAGCTCCTGCAACTCTCGTACCTCCTCTAGAGAAATACAGGGTTGAAGATCGTCAACACTCATCCTGTCCTGCTGCCGTTGCAACATTTGCAGCTCTTCTTCCTCAGTCGGATAGCCTAAGCTCAAAGATAAAGTAAAGCGATCCATTTGCGCTTCGGGTAGCGGAAAAGTGCCTTGATATTCGATTGGATTTTGGGTAGCAATCACAAAAAAAGGGCGATCGACTTTCCGAGATTGACCGTCAACCGTTACTTGCTGTTCTTCCATCACTTCCAGCAAAGCAGATTGCGTGCGGGGGGTGGCGCGATTAATTTCATCGGCCAGCACAACGCTGGCAAACACCGGGCCGGCGAGGAACTCAAATTCTCGACTGCTGGGGTTCCAAATATTGGTTCCGGTAATGTCCGTAGGCAGCAAATCGGGTGTGCATTGAATGCGTTGGAAGCGACCGTTAATCGAGCGAGCGAGGGATTTCGCGAGCAAAGTTTTTCCCACACCTGGAACATCTTCAAGCAAAGCATGGCCGCCACTCAGAAGTGCCACTAAAACCAGACGAATGGCTTCAGACTTGCCGACGATAGTGCGACTGAGGTTTTGGGTCAGATTGGAGATGCGTTGGTTCATAGTCAGTGGGGACTTATAGGATGCGTGTAAGCGATGGGATGACTGTCGAGCAAGATGGCAGTCGGAGAGGTGACAAACCCTAAGACAGTCAGGGGAGCCGGCGATTGAAGATCGAAAAAGTTAGGGTTCGGATTGAACTGGCGTTTTTGAGGACTGCTCCTCACTCCCCTTTCTAGTCTATATTCGCTCTTTCAGCAATTCTCTGGTGGTTTGACAGTCTCTCGAAATTTGTGCTTTCAAAGCATCTAGAGAGGAAAATTTTTGCTCTGGACGTAAAAATTGTTCGAGGTTAACGGTTAGGGTTTTGCCGTACAAGTCGCCCGACCAGTCGAGTAAGTGAACTTCGACTGTGAGTGCTACATCACCGCTGACGGTGGGACGACAGCCGATATTGAGAGCTGCGGGAATGGAGGAGAAGCAGTCTGATGTTGTAGAAATGCTAACGCGAGCACTGTAAACGCCGTAGCGAGGGAGAAATTTATTCTCTGGGAGTTTGAGGTTGGCGGTCGGAAATCCAATCGTTCTGCCTAACTGTTGCCCGATAACCACTGTTCCGGTGAGGCTATAGGGACGGCCGAGAAGTTGGTTGGCAGTTTCGAGATGCCCGTCTTGCAGGGCTTGACGGATGCGAGAACTGCTGATGCGCTCGGCTTGACTGGTTTGGAGGGGGGCGATCGCAACATCGATTCCATATTTTCCGGCGAGCGATCGCAAATCAGCGGCGGTTCCCGAGCGCTTGTACCCAAACCGAAAATCTGCGCCAATGCTAATGTGTTTGACTCGCAGTTGCTCGACTAAAATCAAGTCCACAAAGGCTTGAGGACTCAACGCAGCCATCTCTCGATCGAACGGTAACAAAATCAATTGTTCGACACCTAACAACTTGAGTTGTTCGCTTTTCTCAGCCGGAGGAGTCAAGAGTTTCTGATTTTGACCGGTAAAGAACTCTCGCGGGTGAGGATTAAACGTGACGACCGTTGCATGAGGGGATTCGCTCGGAGCGCTCGACTCCCGCTCGACATAGCTGCGGCCAATTTCTAAGGGCTTGCTTAAAATTGACCGAACAACTCTCTGATGCCCTCGATGAACGCCGTCAAAGTTGCCGAGAGCGATCGCAGTTGGCGTTAAAGCCGTGGTTGTTGATGATGTTACCCACACGCTTTACATTTTTACACAATTCGGACAAGTCGTCTGCCCCCCGCATCAGGTTGGCAGGTTTTGTAACGATGTTAAGACGCTTGAGGCAAAAACTCGATGGATTCTCCTTCCCTCGCCATCACCGAGTTGGGAAAGGCTGCGCTAACCTCTTCGCCAATGCGATCTAACGTATCGTCGTTGTGCAAGGGGTCGTGGTGAAAAATAACCAACTTCTTTACCTGAGCTGCTGCGGCCACTTTAACGGCTTCTTGCCAGGTTGAATGCCCCCAACCCACTTTACTTGACTTTTCTGAGTAATATTCTTCGTCGGTATAAGCGGCATCGATAATCAGGAGATCGGCTTCTCGCGCCAACCACAGCACGTTGGGATCGAGGCGATCGGGGAAATGTTCGGTATCGGTCACGTAAGCAACGGTAATGCCTTGCCAACTCACTCGATAGCCCACAGCTTCTCCAGGATGGTTGAGCTTTGCGTTTTCAATGGCGATCTCTCCAATTTTCAAGGTTTCGCCCGGAGTGATGTCATAAAACTGCAAATTGGCTTGCATAATTTGCAAGGGAACGGGGAAATTGGGGTGTAGCATCTGATCGTGATGGCGTTGCTTGATGGTTGCGCCATTGGGAGCAACGGCCCCGTAAATATTGAAGCGATTGCCTTTAACAAAAGCAGGAACAAAAAAAGGAAAGCCCTGAATGTGATCCCAGTGAGAATGGGTGAAAAAGATGTGTGCTTCTAACGGCATTTCAGACAGAAGGGACTGTCCCAACACTCGCAAGCCCGTCCCTCCATCAAAAATGAGACGTTCTCCTGCGACTTGCATTTCTATGCAGGGTGTATTTCCGCCATAGCGGACTGTTTCCGCGCCCGGGCAAGGAATACTTCCTCTTACGCCCCAAAAGTTAATTTTGAATCGGTTCTGGATGCTAGACATGGGTGTTGGCGAAGCTTTAAGTACTCAGCAGTTCCTTTTTTGTGGGTTTGAGTTCAATAGATTGAACAGATCTCGTTCGGGATCGATCTCAATTTGAACCTTAACCGATTTGTTGGCAAAACGAAAATTGCAATTGATGGGGATTGCACCCACCGAAAGGGACTTACCCAGAATACTCTCTCGCTGAGGGGCTGGTTTCGCTCGGAAGCCAGCATGCAGATTGGGGAGTAGTCCATTTAGAAGAATCCACTTGCGGGCGACGGTTTTTCCATCAAAGGTAGTGTTGAAAGGCGATTTTTGGCGATCGCTCGACCCTGGTCGGATGTTCCAAAACCCCAACATGGGCTTGGGATTGAGGGAAAGTTTGTTTCTTGCTCGAAAACTTGATGGTTCGCTATCTATCTTATCTAAAAAAACAGTAAGAGCTTGAGCGCTCCTTGTCTGGAAGCTCGCTCAATAAGGTTTGGCGATCGCGATCGCTGCGGTTCGGATTCTTCTTTGCAGCCGCGATCGGAGAGCGTCCCATCGCTCATTGTTGCACCGCAGAGATTGGCGCGGCTTAAATCTGTCCCGCTTAAGTTTGCCCCTCTCAGATTAGCGCGGGAGAGATCGGCGTTCGCAACAAAAGCGTTGGTTAGGGAAGCATTTTGCAAGTTTGCTCCGACTAAGCTTGCTTCTGTCAGGTTAGCATTTTTGAGAAGGGTATTGCTGAGGTTTGCTTTCTTCAAGGTCGCTCCGGCCAGGTTCGCCCCTCTAAGCTTTGCCCAGACCAACTGGGAACGGCTCAGATTTGCCCCAGTAAGATCTGCGTTCTCCATTTGGGCATCTGTTAAGAGCGCACCGCTCAGATTGCTATCGCTCAAGTTTGCATGGCTTAAGCGAGCTGCTGTGAGGTTCGCTGCTGTGAGGTTCGCTGCACTGAGATTAACATAGGTTAGGCCGGCTCGAACGAGGGTGCTCGCTCGAAGATCGACGCGCTCTAAATTTCGCCCCCTCAAATCGGTATCGCTGAGGTTGCATCCCGGACATTGACGAGTTGCGAGGAGTTGTTGGATTTGTTGCTGTCTTAGCGTTTCGGTAGGAACGGGCCCCAAAATTGCTGGAGAGACAACAAGACTGAGGTGACAGAAGAACAGGGCTGAGGACGTCAATCTATCCACGGGTCTGATTTGGCCGGCCTGATGGCAGGCTATAGCAAGTAGTAAGCTTTGCAATGCGGACGAAGAGACTCGAACTCTTACGTCAAAGACACTAGAACCTAAATCTAGCGCGTCTACCAATTCCGCCACGTCCGCGCGATCGCGCTCCGTATTGTAACACAGTTTTTTTTACAAACGGCAAAACCGACGAGAGCGATCGCCTTGAGGCTCTTGCCAAGAGTAAGCAAAATGGCTAACGGCTCTGATACTGGGGACTTGGCGGCGAATTGCCTCCATTTGCGCGTCGAGAGAAGGACGATTGCCATCGCTCCTCCCCCAATACCCCGCTAAAGCCGGCATCACTTTCGTTCTCCCCCCCGTCTTATTCACCACTCGTTGAACTTCGTCCACAATACACTGAGTATTACCGCAAACCGCATAAGCCATGGGATGCCATTCCAGCGAAGGCGAGAAGCGATCCCAAGGTTGCAAGCGAGAGTCATACCCCTTCTGTCCGACTCCTTGATTGGCGGTCGGGAAAAACACAGCTCCAGCGGGAATGCCCGAACTCGTCAGGGGACGGGCCGCCAGATCGAGAAAGTCAATGACCCCCTGAGCCGCATGGGCCACGCTAAGCGTCCACAGTTGCGACTGCATCGCCGCAACGCTATTTCCTGCTGCGGCATTGCGACCTTGCCAGTTGGGACTTCCTTCTTGGGGATAGCGCTTGCGAAGGGCGGTGAGATCGCCCGCTGTGATATGACCGCGTTGCAGGAAGCGTTGGATCAGATCGCGACCCGAATTGTTCAACGCTCGCCGATCGAGGGCTTGGCGTGATGCGGCTCCATAAATCCACAAATCTTGTACCTTGCTGGCCACAGAAGCACTACCGCTCCCTCTGGGATAGCGAATGTAGTCAAAAAGCATCCCATCGGGGCGGCGTTTGGCAATCCCTTGTACGAATTTGTAATAGTCGGTTTGGGCTTGGCGGTTGTAGGGGTCGATAAAGAGTTGAGAGCCGTCGTTGACATAGGCTAAGCTGCTCTCGCCTTTGCCATTACGCGCGATCGCGTGCTGGCGGCTGGGGAGCAAGCCGTAGTTGTAGCCAAAGTTCATCGTAAACGCCCAAGCGTAGACTTTCAGGCCCCGCTGTCGCCCTTTCGCGATCGCGGACGCGAGCAGATCGACATTTTCCGCACCGCGATCGCGCACCACCGAATCCCAAGGTGTTGGGTTATCATTTGCCGGAAGCAAAACCCTCGAATCGTAAAAAACTTCGACGTGGATTTGGTTATAGCCCTTGTTAACAATATGGTCGAGGAGGGCATCCATCACCTCCGGTCGAGCATCGCAAGGGTAGAGGCGAACCCAAATCGCCTGGGTTTGCGGCCAAGTGCGCGATCGGCACTGACGCAGAATATTCGCGTGTTGCTTGAGAATTTCTTGATAGCGATTCTTCGCATTGCTATCCCCTTTCAGTGCTGCTTGGCGCAGAGATTCTTTCTGGGAAGCAGCATTTGGGGTCAAGCGGCAATAAGATGTGGTTTGGGCGGCGGCTGGTTGGGCAAACCAGCACTGACTCGCTAAACTTCCACTGAGAACGAGTCCGGAAATGAGATTGCGAATCCAACGAGGCAATTTTTGAGTTTGGGATGCGTTGTTAAGAATCATCTGGATCGAACGGTTGATGGTGCGAGAGGCTAAATTCAGTCTTAAGATTGTGGGACGGTTGCAAGGGATTGAAATCAGCTTGTTAAAATCCTTAACAACCTCTCTGCTCAACTCCACTTACTTAAGAATCACGCCTGAGGTGGATTGAAATCTCAAGGTAACGCTTTTTCCTTCGTATTTTGAAAACGTCAGTTGGTTGGGTGTTGAGCGGGGGCGAAACCCAACACAATCTTTGTTGTTGTTAGCTGAATCAGCATGATACCAGAACTCTACTTCGATGTTCCCAAGGTTGATTCCGGAAGATTATTTAAGTAAAAAGAGAGGACTTGAGCGTTCAAATCCTCTCTTCTTGCTGACTGTGCGCTGCAGGCACAAGATTTATGATTCCTAAAATCCGCGCTTCACAGCTAGTTCGACTTGTCTAAATTCTTGTTTGAGACGCTTTTTAAGCTTGTCACTCAGCGGACGGCTGCCGTAAGAGCTATAGTACCCAGCCAGAGAGTTGATGGCTGTCTGCATTGTTGTGAAAGAGCGAAGTCCTGCATATTTCTGATTTCGGCGATAGCGAGATGCATAGTCATTCATTTGCTGCCGAGAAAGCGCCTGCATTTCCTTGAGGTTGGGCGCATCTGTCGGCAACTCAATGGTTGTGGATAGGGTGTTGAGGACAGCTAAGGTGTCTTGGTTGTAATTTCCGGTCAAGCCTCCTGGCTCGGAGCCGCAACCCACCAGGCCGATTGCCACAACGAGAACAAGAGCTAAGAGGCGAGATATGAGCGGTTTTATTTTCATAGTTTACATTAATTTACAAAAACACTTAGAACGATCCTACCTTGGATTGGGATCGTTCGCTTGGCGATGGGGGATCGGGACGATAGGGGACTGACTTAGCGCCAATGAGAACGGGTTGGAAACAAAGTCGAGCGGCTCGCGGTTTCCCCTAACTGCGATGGCGTGGGACTTGCGATCGCAAATTGCACCAGAAGAGCGAAGATCGTATCCTGACTACATCCCGCCTCCCATAACGCCCCCATCATGACCCTCTCCCGAATTTCTCCTCGCAAGTCCAATAAACCCCTCAGTCCCGGGCCGCGCCGGTGGAAGTCGCTCGAAGGCGGACTTGAAAAAGCGCTGGCCTTATTGGCCGTTCTCAACTATCTTCTCGTTCTCTTCAACCTCAGCTACATCCCCCTGCGAACCTTCTGGCTTCAGGGAAAAGTTAACTTCCTCAGCTTTAACTTCGGAACCCACACCTTCCCCGGTTTTACGATCCAAGTTCTCCCGCAAAATAATTTCGTAACCCAGTGGTACGATCCCTTCAAAGGCATCGAATCCAACCGAGAAACAACCCGGTATTTAGCCGCAGTTTCCAAGCTCGAAGATCAAATGCTCGATACCGGCCTCGACTCATCCGAAGTCAAGGAACTGCTCAGAGAACTTCGGGTGCGAAGTGGAGATATGGTTGCCACCAATCCCTTTGAAGTTGCCAATAAAACGGGAACCTTTGAAAAAATCAAAAATCTGATGCGAGAGCGCGTCCCGAGTGCCAATGACTCCTCTACGATCGCGTTCCAGACGTTTTGGAGCGAACCTTACCTACAAGCGCAAGGAGCCGCCCAAGAATTAGAGTTTTTCAAAGAAGAAATCCGCCCTTTGATGGAAACCAACTACTTCCGTCCCATCGGCGAAAACGGCAAACCCGTCGATAATTTTCATCTCATCGACTGGCTGTTCTTCATGCCCTTTCTGCTCGACTTTCTGGTGCGGAGTTGGTTCATCAGTCGTCGCCGGACGGGGGTCAGTTGGTTAGAAGCGATGACTTGGCGCTGGTACGATGTTTTCCTCTTGCTTCCCGTCCTTCGCTGGCTACGGATTATCCCCGTTGCCATCCGCTTAAACCAAGCGAACCTCATTGACCTGCGAACCATTCAGAAACAAGCTCGTCAGGGATTTGTGGCCAGCATTGCTGGAGAACTCACTGAGGTTGTCGTCGTTAGCGTTCTCAACGAAGGCCAAGCTCTAATTCGCGAAGGAGAAATTGCCAATTTCCTGTCCCAAACCAGCGCGCGTCCCTACATCGATCTCAACGACATTAATGAAACCGCCGAACTGACGAAATTGATCCTCAATCTCACGGTCAATCAAGTGATGCCTGCCATTCGGAAAGAGACAGAGGATCTGTTGCAATATAGCGTTACTAAAGCCCTGAACCAATCTCCGGCATACCAAGGATTAAAACAATTGCCCGGTATTGAGTCCCTAACCAATCAGATTGCGAAGGAAACGATTGGCCGTATTTATCAAACCCTGCATCAATCCCTTCAGGTTTTGCTGGAAGAAGATCCGGAATTTGACAAACGTCTGGAGCAACTCGTCGAGCAAGCGAGCAAATCGATGAGTTCTGAGATCCAAGCAAAACAAAGTCTCGAAAGGATCGAATATTTGCTAGTGGCGTTAATTGAGGAAATTAAAGTCAATTACGTCCAACGCCTATCGGAAGAAGATGTGGAGGCAATTCTCGATCAGACGAGGGCGTTGCGGAAGGCGGCGATCGCGCAAACCGTCGCGCCCATGAAATCCCCTTGAGAGAAGGTTGCCTTGCCCCTTTTTTCCCCATCTTTCAATTCTCTTGGTAAGATAGGAAGTTGGGCGACCCTACACCGTTTTTTGCTGTCGCTAAAAAACATCACTTTCGAGCTTATGTGAAGTGGGTCAGACCCGCTTTTTTTTGTTGGTTTCGGTTCTCCATGACTCATCCTCTTATTCCCCAAATTCTCGACTTGGCAGCGCCGGTTGCCGATCGCTTAAATTTAGAGTTGGTTGGAGTTGTTTTTCAGACCAACAAAAAACCCCCCGTTTTGCGTGTCGATGTTCGCAATCCCAAAACCAACACGAGTTTGACTGACTGCGAAGCGATGAGTCGGGCCTTAGAAGAACAGCTCGATGCCGCTCAAATCGTACCAGGCTCTTACGTCCTCGAAATTTCCAGTCCTGGCGTTTCGCGACAGTTGTCGAGCGATCGCGAGTTTGTTGCCTTTAAAGGGTTTCCCGTGCGAGTCAAAACCTACGGCCCCTACGAAGGTCAAAAAGAATGGTGTGGATGCCTCCAAGGTCGAGATGAGGAAGCAATCTATCTCAACCAAAAAGGTAAGGCGATCGCGATTCCTCGCTCCCTAGTCGCCAAGGTTCAGCTCGACGAACATCGCGACTAAACCCCTGAAGTTTGAGATCGAGTCGGCGAGAGAAAATCCACATCGTTCGGCACTAAAAAGTCTCAAACCCTATTGTCAAAACGATTAGGAGAATTTTCATGTCAATTGTTAGTTTGCCCGGCCTGCGAACCATGATCGAAGACATCAGCCAGGGCCACAACCTCCCTCAAGCCGCAGTTCAAGATGCTTTGCGAGAAGCGCTCCTGAAAGGATACGAGCGCTACCGTCGCTCTCAGCAACTCGATACCCGCCAGCAATTTAGCGATGATTACTTCGATAACTTTGAAGTGGAATTAGATACAGAGGAAGAGGGCTTTCGCATTCTCTCCAAAAAACTCATTGTTGAAGAAATCGACAATACCGATCATCACATCGCTCTCAAAGACGTGCAACAAGTCACCTCTGAAGCTCAAGTGGGCGATTCGGTGATTTTAGACGTAACCCCCGACCAGAAAGATTTTGGTCGCATGGCGGCCATTCAAACCAAGCAAGTCTTGATGCAAAAACTGCGAGATCAACAGCGCAAAATTATTCAAGAAGAGTTTAGCGATCTCGAAGGAACGGTTTTACAAGCGAGGGTGTTGCGCTTCGAGCGCCAATCGATTGTCATGGCTGTGTCTAGCGGGTATGGCCAGCCCGAAGTTGAAGCTGAATTGCCCCGGCGAGAACAACTGCCCAATGATAACTATCGCGCCAATGCGACTTTCAGGGTCTATCTGAAAAAAGTGCGAGATGGTGCCACTCGCGGCCCTCAACTGGTTGTTTCCAGAGCAGCGGCTGGGTTAGTGGTCTATCTCTTTGCCAATGAAGTCCCCGAAATTGAAGATGAGGTGGTGCGAATTGTGGCTGTCGCCCGCGAAGCGAACCCTCCCTCTCGCTACGTGGGGCCGAGAACCAAGATTGCGGTCGATACCTTAGAACGGGATGTCGATCCGGTCGGTGCTTGTATTGGTGCGAGAGGTTCTCGCATCCAGGCGGTCGTGAATGAACTGCGAGGGGAGAAAATCGATGCGATTCGCTGGTCTCCCGATCCTGCCACTTATATTGCCAATGCTCTGAGTCCGGCAACAGTTGACGAGACGATTTTAGTGAATCCAGAGGAGCGCCAAGCACTCGTACTGGTTCCGGAAAATCAACTGAGTTTGGCAATTGGGAAAGAAGGGCAAAATGTCCGCTTAGCGGCGCGCCTGACGGGATGGAAAATTGATATTAAGGATATTGCTAAGTACAAACAGCAAGAGGAGGTACAGGAGGCGAAAACGACTGAAACTCCGGAAACTGAGAGTTTGAAGGAGGAGGAAGAAACGGGATTAGAAACAGAAGAACCCTTAACGGAGGAGGTTTCGCCCCTGGCTGAGGAGTTACCGTCGGCGGAAGAAGAATAGCGCGCGCTGTTACCATGAAGCCCAACTATCGATGCTGTGCGAGCTGCCGCAAAGTTGCCCCAAAGGAGTCATTTTGGCGAATTGTCCGAGTCTATCCATCGCAAAAGGTACAATTAGACCAGGGAATGGGGCGTTCGGCATACCTCTGTCCCCACGCTGATTGTCTTGCCGCCGCCAGGCGGAAGAATCGGTTGGGGCGATCTCTCAAAGCACCAATCCCGGATGGAATTTATCAACGCTTGCAGTCGCGACTCTCTGCGGCTGAAGATGACTCTCAACGTTAAAAACCGATTATCCTAAGACAGTTAGCCCTTAATTCAATTGACGCGATCGCTTCCCTCGCCATCCTCCAGCAGCACTTCCAGCGATTCCAGCCCAATTGCGATCGCGCCCTCAAAAAAAACCGCAACTCCTAAAATTACTTTTCTTCAAGCTAGTAGTCATAACCCACCCCCAACCCCAATCAACCCACCCTATAGGACATATTGCATGAATAACGGAAAAACCAGAATTTACGAATTATCAAAGGAATTGAATCGAGACAACAAGGATATCTTAGAAATTTGCGAGCGCCTGAATATCGCTGTCAAAAGTCACAGCAGCACGATTACTGACGCTCAGGTCGAGCGCATTCGTGCTGAGGCCAAGCGAGGCGATCGCGAAGCAACCCGCAGCAGCAAGTCGGCCCGAAAAACCAAAGGGTCGAGAAAGCCTCAAATCCGGGAAATTGTCAAATCGACGACCTCTGCCCCCCGCCCAAATTTCCAGTCCAGCGAGGCCCAAGGTGGTGCTGTCGCCACCTCCCCGCGCCCTCCGATCAAACCTCGCTTGAATCCTCCTCCCAGTTCGCTTCGACCGAACATCCCCACAGAAGTTGAGGAGGCCACCGAAGTGCCGAGCGATCGGCGCGATCGCTCGGTCGCAACAGACAGCCCCAACCTCCCAGAGTCCGAAGCTGTCGCGATTGAACCCGACCCCCCCCAACTCCTGTCGCCACCGCCAAGGCCCGCACGAGATAAAGGCGAGTCGCAGTCCACTCGCAACGGACAACCGACGACCCTCAAAAAACCCAAGAAAAAAACGAAAACCTCGCAAACAGACGTAGAATCCTCAGAGCCAGTTGCTCAAAAACCTCAGCGCCTCCAAAAACCCCCATCCCCCATCCAACTCGACAGCCCAGAGGCACCAACTCCCCCCTCACCGCCGAAAGGAGATTCAGAAGAAGAAACAACTCTCGAACTGGCAAATAAACCGCAAAAACTCAGGCGTCCCACTCCCCCTCGTCCTTCCAAGCGCAAAGACTGGGAAGAGGAAGAAGAAGAAACGCCAGAATCTAAAGGGAAATCCGGAAAAGCCAGCAAATTGGGCGGTAAAAACAAGCGTCGTTCCCCCCAAACCCTCTTGGACGACGATGACGATTTTGGCACGGACGATCGAGATAGCAGTTCGACCTTACCCTCCGTCGGTTTATCCGTTGTGCGACCGCCAAAACCCCCCTCTCTCTCTCGACCGCCCGCCCCGGCTGCGAGCAAAGCCAGCCGAGCGAAAAAGCCTCCTTCTAAAGGAGAAAATAGTGCAGCGCGATCGGAGAGTCGCGACAAACGCCGCGTTCGGAGAAATGCCACGGTATCCGTCCCTGAGAGCGTGGTTCTTCCCGAAAGTCTAACGGTTCAGGAACTGGCGGCCCTGTTGCAAACCCCCGAAACAGAAATTATTAAAAACCTTTTCTGCAAGGGGATTGCTGTCAATATCACGCAAACCATCGATTTTCCGACCGCGAAAATGGTCGCAGAAGAACTCGACATCCAAGTCGAACTTCCCGAACAGAAATCGGCTGCGGCTAAAACCACAGAAATGCTGGATGAGGCAGACCTCGAAAGCCTTCAGCGTCGCCCTCCCGTTGTCACAATTATGGGTCACGTCGATCACGGCAAAACCACTCTCCTCGATTCCATCCGAAAAACCAAGGTTGCTCAAGGAGAAGCGGGAGGCATTACCCAGCACATCGGAGCCTACCATGTGGATGTGGAGCATGAAGACAAAACCGAGCAAGTTGTGTTTCTCGATACCCCCGGTCACGAAGCTTTTACTGCCATGCGCGCGCGCGGAACGCGGGTGACGGACATTGCAATTTTGGTGGTGGCTGCTGATGACGGCGTTCAGCCGCAAACGAAAGAAGCCATTAGCCACGCTAAAGCGGCTGGCGTGCCACTGATTGTGGCGATTAACAAAATTGACAAACCGTCTGCCCAACCCGATCGCATCAAACAAGAGCTGTCAGAACAAGGGTTAATGCCCGAAGAATGGGGCGGCGAGACGATTATGGTTCCCGTGAGTGCGATTCAGGGAGACAACCTGGATACGCTCTTGGAAATGATTCTGCTGGTTTCTGAGATTGAAATCCTCGAAGCTAATCCCAATCGAACGGGTAAGGGAACCACAATTGAAGCTCACTTGGATAAGGCCAGAGGCCCGGTGGCTTCGCTCTTGGTGCAAAATGGCACCTTGCGAGTGGGCGATACTTTAGTGGCCGGATCGACCTTCGGTAAAATTCGAGCCATGGTTGACGATCGGGGCAACCGCGTGGAAGCAGCCACTCCCTCTTTTGCGGTGGAAGTGTTAGGACTCAACGATGTTCCCGGTGCTGGGGATGAGTTTGAAGTCTTTGAAAATGAGAAGGAAGCGCGCGCGATCGCCGAATCTAGAGCTGCGACGCAGCGAGAAAGCCGCCTGCAAAAAGCCCTGTCTTCTCGACGAGTGAGTCTCAGCAGCCTCTCCGCTCAAGCTCAGGAAGGAGAACTCAAAGAACTCAATCTAATTATCAAAGCTGACGTACAAGGCTCGGTGGAAGCCATTCTCTCGGCGCTCAAGCAGTTACCGCAGAATGAAGTTCACGTTCGCGTTCTCTTAGCCGCTCCGGGGGAAATCACAGAAACGGATGTCGATCTCGCCGCTGCTAGCGGTGCGGTGATTGTCGGCTTTAACACGGCATTGGCCAGCGGCGCTCAGGCTGCCGGCGATCGTGAAGGCGTTGACATTCACGAGTACAACATCATCTATCAGCTTCTCGACGAGATTCAAGCGGCGATGGAAGGCTTGCTAGAGCCAGAAGAAGTGGAAGAACCGCTAGGCACGGCAGAAGTTCGCGCTGTCTTCCCGGTCGGCCGGGGAGCCGTCGCCGGCTGCTACGTTCTTTCGGGGAAAGTGGTTCGCAACCGCCAAATCCGCGTTCGTCGAGGCGGGGAAGTTGTTTACGATGGTATTCTCGATTCTCTCAAACGCATGAAAGAGGACGAGCGGGAAGTCAAAACTGGCTTTGAGTGCGGGATTGGCACTTCTAAGTTCAATAATTGGAAAGAGGGCGATATTATTGAGGCCTATCAAATGATCCTGAAGCGCCGGACGCTCTCAGTGAAATAGGAGATTGCCCGCGATGTCTAGAATGAGTGAGTGATGACTAACGACCAACAAACCCCGTCTTTTCGCCTTGAACCCTTTTTGTGGATTCATCTCGCGGGTCTCGCTGTCTTTCCCCTCTTGTTACAGGCAACCTGGATGGGTTTGGCTGTCGGAGAACCTTGGTTGCCCTTCTGGTTGGAATTTTTCGGGGTCGCTATCGCCGGTATTGGCCCGATTCTTTGGATGCAATGGAAGCGGCCGTTTGACATTTTCAGTTTGTTGTTCGTTGCCATTCGCCCCCAACAATTAACCCCAGAGCAGCGGCAAATTCTGCGATTGTTCAAAACGACCAAACACCGGATCTTAACAATTGTTGCTGCTGTAGTAATGCTGTGGGTGCTTTGGCAGCTCTATCTCGCCACCCCGATCGCCGTCCCCGCAGCAGCCAGACTTCCTCAGTCGCGTTGGCTGGGGTTGGGACTGGCTGCAGTTGCTTTTTTGGGCAGCAATTTATTTTTGCAAGTTCCGATAAGCGTCCTAGGGGTGTTGCTAACTAGTCGCAAGCAGTACGAGGCAAGCGAACCCCTGGAAACCGAGGATATTGGGCGCGAGTTTGCCGTTCTCGGATTTCGGGTCAAGCAAATCCTCCCTCCTGTGAATCGAGCTGAGATAAAATAGTTTTTTTGTACTAACAAAGACCCAAAATCAACTGGCTGATTTCAACGACGAACCGCAAGAATGCCTATTGATACCGATCGCCCCCTCGAGATCGCATCTCCAGAAGATCGCCAGCAGCAATCTGGGTGGCGAGAAGAAGCTTTGCAGGAACTCTGTAAGAGTTTGCGTCCCGGCCAGCAGCGTTTGGCGGAGTGGAAAGGGGGGGAGTTAGCCATTTCCGCCGTTCCTGGGGCGGGAAAATCCCATAGCATGGCAGTGGCCGCCGCGATCGCGATCTCGCGGTATCAGCTGCACCCCAAACGCCAACTCATCGTCGTTACCTTCACCCGGTCGGCGGCCGCGAGCATTAAAAGCAAAATTCGCGATCGCCTCCAACAATTGCGCCTTCCCCTCGGCGGTTTTGTCGTCCACACCCTCCACGGTTTAGCCCTCAACATCGCCTCCCGCCATCCAGACTCTTCCGGCCTCGACCTCGACACGGGAACCCTCGTCACCCCCAACCAAAGTCATCGCTTGCTCAAAGCAGCAGTGGAACAGTGGATCGTTCTCGACCCGCAACGCTATCGGGGTCTTCTGGAGGGGACGAGTTTTGACGGAGAGGAAACCGAGAGGCTGCGGCGAATGTCGGTTTTGCGGACGGAAGTTTTGCCCAACTTAGCCAGTACGGTTATTCACGAGGCAAAAAGTTCGGGGTTGCGACCGGAGGACTTACGACAGGCGAGCCAGCGATCGCGCGATGAGTACCGCATCTTAGACGTTGCTGCTGGGTTGTACGAACAGTACGAACGATTGATGCGATCGCGTAACTTCATTGACTACGATGACATGATCCTCGCCGCCTTGCGCGTCCTCGAAAATAACAATATCCGCCAACTCTGGCAGCATCAAGTCTTTGCCATCTTTGAAGATGAAGCCCAAGATTCAACCCCCTTGCAAGAAGAATTATTGAGGATTTTGGCAGCTTCTCCGTCTGAGGAGGTGGGGAGATGGGGAAATGGGGAAATGGGGAGACAACGATCCGTCAACCTCGTGCGGGTGGGCGATCCGAACCAGGCGATCAACTCCACCTTCACCCCCGCCGACCCCTTCTACTTCAACCGTTTTTGCGATCGCTGCAACAAGCTAGGTAACCTCGCCACCATGAACCAAGCGGGACGTAGCACCCAAGCCATTCTCAATGCAGCCAACTTCACCCTCCATTGGGTCAATCATCATCAGCGCCTGACAGCGGGTGAGTCGGGAGAAGCGGGGGAATTGGGGAAACGGGGGAAAAGTTTAGCCTCCGAAGCTCCCCAAGCCTCCAATACCCTAAACTCTATTCATCCTTCATCCTTCATTCTTCCCTTTCGTCCCCAAGATATCTCGCCCGTTCCTCCTGACGATCCTCAGGTGGGTGCGAACCCAGAACCGACAGGGCAAGGACTAGAAATCTATACCCCCGACGACATCCACCACACCGTTGACTTAATTCGCAAGCGAGTCATCCAACTTCTGAGGCAAAATCCCCACCACAGTGCAGCTATCCTCGTTCGGGAAAATCGCCAAGGTCGTTTCCTCGCCGAACACCTCTCCTCTTTGAAAAAAGAGCATCAAATTAACGTCCATGAAGTTGGAGAAGCCGAACGCTACTCCAAAATCCCCGCCGAAATCCTCAAACTTCTGCGGTTTCTCGATCGCCCTCACTCTCCCGACTACCTCAAAGCCGCTTTAGAAGTCCTAGCCGACCCACAACGCCAACTCATTGCTGCCCAAGACCTCAATCTCCTCGCCACAGCCCCCGAACGCTTCCTCTACCCCAGTCCCCTCGACCCGCCCCAAAAACACCAAGTCGAGCAAGCAAGCCGCTATTGCCGCAATCTTCTCCACGCTCGCTTGGAGTTACCCCACTACCAACTCATTTCCTTTCTAGGCATGACCTTGAAATATACTGGGTCGGAACTCGCCACCGTGCAAAAACTCGCCGAACGAGTGGCTAAACAGGTTGCTGATATTCGAGGAGAACGTACATCGCCCTTTCCTACCATTGTGGAAGTCTTGCAAGAAATTGTCAGTTCCGAACGCTTTGAAGGGGTCGAAGAAGACTCGGACGATCGCTACACTCGCCCCGGCCAGCTAACCATTATCACCATGCACAAAGCCAAGGGTTTGGATTGGGATTACGTCTTTCTCCCCTTCCTCCACGCTGATGTGATTCCCGGCCAGCCTTGGGTTCCCAACGCCGCCAAGTTTCTCGGAGACTTTACCCTCGCGGAAGTGGCCCGGGCCCAAATTCGCAAAACCCTACGCGAGTCCGATCCTTCCCTCCCGCAACCTCTCGATGCTTGGGAAGAAGCCGGGAAACTCAAACAAGCGGAAGAGTACCGCCTGCTTTATGTGGCAATGACGCGAGCAAAACGCTTGTTGTGGATGTCTGCGGCCGAGCAAGGGCCGTTCCGCTGGAGTACGCTAAGCTGGCAGCAAGCTGGCAAGTTGCAGTCGAAAAAGCCTTGTCCGGTCGTTTCTGCGCTCAAGCGTCAGTTTCCTCACCATTGCATCCGTTGAAAAGAAAGTTTTATTTCCCAGCTTTCACCGTTTCCAGGAAAGAAGAAATTTCTCGTACTAGCCACTCGTTTTCTCGTCGGGTCAGGAAGAAACCAAAACAGCGATCTTTCATTTTTGAAACCAATTTTAACCGACAGAAAAAAGTATCGGGACAATTGAGGCGATCGAGTTTGAGAGTGGTTATTTTTTCAATGGGGATCTGAATCTGTTTCCAGGGTTTCTTTCGAGCGAGATTTCTTTGTTTACCAAGCAATTCTATCTGAAAATTTTTTAAATCGATCGCAATTCTGGTGTTATAGCCACCGCTAAAAAGGAGAAGGGTTGTGGAAATATAGATGCCAATTATCCAGAAGCCTGGAAACAATATAATACTATTATTAAATATAAACTTCCAGAGAACAAAAAGAACTTGTCTTAATGAGGTAGACTGATAGTAGCTTGAATAAAACGAGTGGTGTACAAGACTTTCTGCTATTATTCTGAAAAAGATTATATTGAAAAGAATAAAACAAGTAGGTAAGGCAGGCAAAAAAGAAAAAACACAACCGCTTACGCTTCGCTTTATCGCTGCTGATGGTATTTCTATCATCAACTGTGTTGGTGATTTTGCAAATAAAATTGGGCTGCCTTGTAATTTTTGAAATTCAGTAGGTTGAGAAAGACTAGCTGTTGACAGAATAACTTTTTTTAGATCTTTTGATTGCAATTCTTCTGAGATATTAAAAGCCTTTTTTTCTTTTAAAAACGTTTTTAGTTCGTCGAACAACCATTGATTTTCTTTTGTGTCAAGAAAAAAACCAAATTTCAATTTTTTGAAGCGAAGTTTGATTTCATTGAAAAATAACTTGTTCTTGCCAATCGAGAATATACTTTTGTTCATCTCAACTTGAGAGATTTTATCTGACATATCTTTCTTGTTGTTGGCAACTAAACCAAAGCATATTTCTTGTAGCATTACTTCATGCGAATCTATTTTTATTTTTGTACGAGCAGAAATTGAATACAAAAAGAAGACAAAAGCACAGATCAAAAAAGTAAAAAGTACAAAAAAAGCTAGAACAATCCATTGATTTATTTCTAGTAAATTACCATAGCCTTCTGCTGAAAGAAATAAGTAGTCAGATTCGAGAGACACCCAAGAAATAAATCCGAAAAGAATATTACCCACAAGGCAAAAAAGACCAAAGCGCTTGCTTTCGAGGGTGCGAAACCAAACTGGGGGAATATCGACCGTAAATTGTTCTTCATCTCGCTGGAGGGAAATGGGACTGTATTTCGGCTGTTGAGAATTATGAGGGCGATCGCGAGGTAACTTTTGCTCGCCTTTGAGAACCGCTGAAGCTTCTTTTGCTGAAGTTAATCGTCGCTCGGAAATGGGTTCGAGTAACCGATCTAACCAGTCAGCAAAAAGTTTGGAAAGATTGACATGAGAGCGAAAATTAATTTTGAGTTTGCGTTGGGGTAATTCGGCGGGAGATTGACCCGTGAGTAAGAACAGTAAAGTTGTTGCTAAGCCGTATAAATCGGTTGCCAGGACGGCTTTCCCTCGAAACTGTTCGGGGGCCATATAGCCGTAAGTTCCTACCACTGTACTTCCACCTGTGACGGTGTGGCGATAAGTATCTTGTACCGAACCAAAATCGACCAAGAAAACTCTGATTTGACCTTCTTGAGAACGATACAAGAGAATATTTTGGGGCTTGAGATCTCGGTGAATCACAGCAGGAGTCAGATCTTGTAAATACACTAAAATATTTAAGATTTGAATAGCCAAAGATTTGACTTGTGTTTCGCTAGGTTTCCATCCCTTCTCAACTAATTCTGCGAGCGATTGACCGGGTGCGAGCTGTTGTACGATATAGAAGCCAAAATTGTCTTCTTCGTCTATCTGAAAGTAGTCTAAGTAGCGAGGAATATTGGGGTGTTTGAGCTGGGAAAGAATGCGAGCTTCTCGCTCAAATAGCTCTAATTTTTTCCAGTCGGTTAGGTTATGAAGCGATAGTGCTTTCAGGGCAACTCGACGATCGTTTTGTAAGTCTTGAGCGGCATAGGTAATGCCGATTCCACCTTGTCCTAAAGTGTTAAGAATGCGATAGCGTTTGTTGACAATTTCTCCAGACTGATGTACTGATTTCATGTTTTTTCTCCTGTTTTAAATTTTTAAGTGCGATCGCAAACCAACGATCTAAGTTGGAAAAGAGCTTAATCTTCCGGGTACAGATCTTTTTCCTTTTCTTTGTCTTTATCGGTAAAATCTGATTTTCTCAACAAGATTTCTTTGTCCTTGCTTTCCGTTTGTTGCGGCTTGGGAGAGCTTTGCGGTAACGTGCTAGCAGTTTTTGACTTTAGTAATGAAATGATTTTTTGATTTTGGCGAGTGGATGACAAGGCGAGTTGTAGAGCAGAGTGACCGTTAGAATTTCGGATATTAACATTCACACCTTTGCTAACGAGAAAGAGCGCAACTTTTTCCTTGCCATGATAGGCTGCATCATGTAGCGGCGTGTTTCCACTTTTATCTTTAGCATTAAGATTCGCTCCTTTAGCGAGAAGCAACTTTGCAATTTCTGGATTGTCTTGTGTAGAGCGAGAGGCAAGATGATGGAGTGGCGTTTTTGCCTCCTTGTTGGCAGTATTGGCATTAGCATTGCGAGCAAGTAACAGTTTAATTATGTCTGTGTTATTGCTTTCAATTGCCCACTGCAAAGGAGTTATTCCATTTTTATTGGCTGTATTGATATTGGCTCCACGCGCAATCAACAGTCGAACCGCAAGCTCATTGTTATTTCTAATGGCTAAGTCTAGAGATGTTTCTCCTTGTTTGTTTTTGGCGTTAATGTTTGCTTGTCGATCGAGCAACAAAGTGACTGCTTTCATGTTTTTATTGCTAATTGCTGCATGCAAAGGAGTATAGCCGTGAGAATCAAGAGCGTTGATATTGGCTCCTTTGGCGAGTAAAAGCTGGATAATTGTGTTATTTTTATGCCGAACTGCTTGGTGCAAAGGGAAATTTACAGCTAACCGATCGCGTGAGAGCGCTGCACCTAAGTTGACATTCGCTCCCCAATTCAGCAGTAATTTTGTTGTTTCGAGATCGTGATTTTTAACGGCTAGATACAGAGGCGTTTCGTCATTTTGATTGCGAACATTCACGCCAGCGCCTTGGGTAATGAGCCATTGCGCGATCGCGGTTTTTTCCCGTCGAACGGCACAGTGGAGGGGAGTGTTGCCATCGCTATTGAGCGCATTACTCTTCAAACCTTGCGAGATCAATTCTGCGAGGATTTTTTTGCTTTCTGTTTCAATCGCCCAACAAAGGGCGGTAAATTGACTGTGCGCGCGATCGTACCGTAACGATCCCAAACGGGCTTTTTTAGAGAAGAGGAATTCAACAATTTCGGCATTCCGACGTTCGATCGCTCGATCGAGGGGGGTATTTTCTTGCTTATCTGGACGATTAAGATCGATTCCTCGTGCGATTAAATTTTGAATGATCTCCAGTTCGGACTGAGCGATCGCTAAATGTAATAAATTTTCCCCCGTGTCGCTGACGCTATCGAGATCGCCACCATGCTCTAAATAGTCCTCAACCGAGAGGCGGCCCCACTCAATTCTTTGACGGACAAACCCTCCCATACCAAGGCGATCGAAAATCGCATATTTATGGGAATTGAGGAAAAAAAGTGTTGTTGTGGCAACCAGTCCGCCGCCAATTAGTAGTTTCCAGGGGATAGAAGCACGCTCTTTGCGCTTCAGGGGTCGCTTCTGTTGCAGAACAGTCAACGCTTCCCGTGCGGAAGCAAACCGATCTTCTTCATCGGGTTCGAGCATCTTTTCCAACCAGTCCGCAAAGCGATCGGACACTTGGATGCGGGAACGGAAGTTGAGTTGGAGTCCTTGGGTAGGAAGGTCGGCGGGGGAGCGGTGAGTGAGCAAAAAGAGGAGAGTTGCCCCCAAACCATACAGATCTGTGGTGGTGATGGCGCGGCCGCGGAACTGTTCGGGAGCCATGTAACCAAAGGTTCCAACCACGGTGCTGCTGCGAGCAAAGGTACTCTGGTAAGCGTTTTGAACGGCTCCGAAATCGACGAGAAAGACTTGCGGCTGCGTTGTGGAGGCGGTGTTGAGAATAATATTCTGCGGCTTGATGTCCCGGTGGATGACTGCTGGGTCGAGGGAGTGCAGATAGACCAGGATGTTGAGGAGTTGGATGGCGATGCGTTTGATTTCGATTTCGCTGGCCCGCCAACCTTTCTCGACGAGTGCGGCGAGGGACTCTCCCAGTGCAATTTCTTGAGCGATATAGAAGGCGAGATCGCGCTCTGTGTCCACTTGAAAATAGTCGAGATAGCGGGGAATTCCCGCACAGTCCAATTGCGAGAGAACCTTGGCTTCCCGCTCAAACAGCTCAATCGCTTTCCAGTCATTGGCGTGGTGCAGAGAGAGTGCTTTGAGGGCAACCTGTTGCTGGGTTTTCAGATCGATGGCTTTATAGGTGACACCGCTCCCTCCTTTCCCTAGAATGGCGAGAATTCGATACTTTTTGGCAATAACTTCACCCGCGTCATGTAAGTCCGTCATTGTCTTTCCCTCAGCGTCCGTACTTGCATCGCTCGAAACGTTCTCAAATCCAGAACGATTGTTGCTCTCTCTGACAACTCGGGTCGGACGACTGGGGTTTATGCAAACTGCGGGTGCTTGTTATATTTCTTCATGCAATTGTTTTGTGTTGAGCTTCTGAGAAGGGGGAAAGAGGGAAAGGTTTATTCTTCGTTCCTTTTCCCTTTAACCCTTACCCTTTTACCGTTACTGAAAGCGTTGTCCCACCGTTAGTTGAACTCACGTTGGAACATGTGGGCAAGTCCGGTGGCGACGCAATCTATCAAACTCACATTCCCCAATCCAAACGCTATAAAAAAATCCCACCCAATAACTTTGGATGGGACTGTGAGGAGTTGATCGGAAAACAACGAAGTTGGGTTTATCCCTTGCCTTTGGAGCGGCGCAAGCGACTCAAACCCGCAGCCGCGAGGCCAAAGAGAGCGAAGGTCATACCCGGTTCGGGGACTTCAGTTTTATCTTTATCCCCAATTGTCAAACCTTTGAAAGCGAAAATTGCATCGTTAAAGTCGCGATCGGATGGCTGTCCGTAGGGGTTCGAGCCTTCCGAACCGTCTCCCAAAATATCCTCAAAAGCCAGAACGACATAGTTCTCTTCCGTCTCTTCGTCGAAGTAGTTGAATGCCAAGAGATGTTGGAGGCCGTCGGGATTTTGAGATTCATCCGCGCCGACGGTATAGCCATCCCAACCTTCATACCAGACTTTAGACTGCAAGGAAAAGTCGAAAGTTGTTCCTTGTGCAAAAGACCCCAGGCTATCTCCTTCTCCTCTGGTCATATCGGTGTGGGTGTTGATCGGCAAGAGGTTTTGGTCGTCTGAGGCAATTTTCCGACCGCCAAAGGCTGATTGACTGGCACCACCATTGATGGAATATAGCAGACGGTTGATATATGCGCCTCCCTCAGTGACAAAGTAGCTCGTGACATCACCGCCTGTGGCTTGCAAGCTGCCGGGGTTCAACCGATACTGTTCGGGGTTGCTAAACGGGTCGCGCTCGTCTTGAACAAATTGGTTGTAGATTCTGTTGTACAAGCTTTGATCGAGTTGAATTGCATGAGCAGCGTTGGCTGAGAAGAATCCGGCGAAGGCGGTTGTAGCGGCTAGCAGACCAGTTAAAATTTTGGCGTTCATTTCTGTCTCTCCTGTGAGAACGTTTTTGGGCTTGTTTCGGACTTTCTGAGCCTGCTGCTTGAGTGTTTGTCCGAACTCTTTGGCGCTTTGTAGAAGCACGCATCAGTTGTTTTCCTATTTACAGTTATAGAAAACAAATCCAGCACTTGTCTAGGATTTTGGGGCTTCTTCATCGACTCTTTAAGAATAAGAAAAAGGGGGGAAGAGTCGAATGAGTTCGTCGGTAAATATTCGATCTTTCCGTAAATTCACGGAAAGTTTTGCGATCGCAAAACCATCAGACCGTTGCTTGTAAGCTCCTCATCAAAAGGCTTCTTGTTTTTTTTAGAGCGACCGTTTGCTCAATACCGATCGATGGTTTCTCATTAATTGGTGTCGGGAGGATTACCGAAGGAAAAGGGTCTAGAGCGGCCCTTTTGGCAAGCGTTAATCTAAGATGACATCAATTTGAGTTGCAGATTTTTGGGGCGATCGCTTTATCGTTACTTTACGGAAAGTACTACCCTGACAAAAAACCCTCGCACTTGGCAAGGGCTTTACTCTCAAACTCAATTAAAACAGAAGCGAAGAACTTAGAGCTTTGTACCGCACTCGGGACAGAAGATGTTTGTTGTTGGGTTTTTTGCCCCGCAGTGACTGCAATAGATTAAGTTGATGGTGTTGTCAACTTTACTCTTTTTGGGCAACCCCAGCATTTGGGCATTGCTCTTCCCTGGCGCGATCATGGGGTAACAATTTTCATCTTTGGTTACCCGAGCGTCGAGGAGAACCGGGCCGTCGTGGGCCAGCATTTCAGCGATCGCCTCTTTCAACTCGGCGCGATCGCGTACCATCATTCCCTTAATCCCAAAGGCCTTCGCCAGTAGCGCAAAATCGGGCATTCCCGCCTCCATATTAGAAGAGGAGTAGCGCCCCCCAAAGAAACTCTGCTGCCACTGGCGCACCATGCCCTGCCAGCCATTATTAATAATCGCTGTCTTAACGCTAATTCCATACTGCGCCAGTGTTGCCAGCTCCTGGAGGTTCATCTGGAAACTCGCATCGCCGCTGATACAAATCACCTGCGCGTCGGGTAAGGCAACTTGAACTCCCATCGCAGCCGGTACGCCATAGCCCATCGTCCCCAAACCCGCACTGGAAATCCAGCGACGCGGGGCATAGTTAATAAATTGCGCGGCCCACATTTGGTGCTGGCCCACATCGGTGGTGTAGTAAGCGTTGGGAGCCTGTCGCCCAATTTCCACAATCACTTCCTGAGGAGAAAGGCTGTCAGGATGCCGGGGGACAGCAAGGGGATACTCTTTGCGCCAATGAGCAATTTTATCCAACCAGGAACGGGTTTGAGCGGAACTCGCAGCGATCGCTTCTTCTTCAATGCGCTGCAGCATTTGTTGGAGAATGTGCTTGACATCGCCGACAATTGGAACGTCGGGAGCGCGATTTTTCCCCACCTCAGCCGGGTCAATATCGATATGAATGACCTTAGCGCGAGAGGCAAACTCATCCAACTTCCCCGTGACGCGATCGTCGAAACGCGCCCCCACCGCAATCAGCAAGTCGCATTCACTCACTGCGAAGTTCGCATAAGCCGTTCCGTGCATCCCCAACATATTGAGCGACAGGGGATGATTCTCATCAAACGCTCCCAATCCCATTAAAGTTGTGGTCACGGGAATCTGAAAATGCTCGGCCAGTTGGCGCACTTGCTCGTGAGCGCTCGCAGAAATTGCGCCGCCACCGACATATAGTAAGGGTTGTCGCGCGGCTTGGATTAACTGCAGCGCCGCATTAATCTGTCGGGGATTCCCTTTCACAGTCGGGCGATATCCCTTCAACCTAATCGTGTCGGGGTTGACCGGAATGTAATCAAATTCTTCGAGGCCAACATCTTTGGGGATATCAATTAAAACCGGGCCGGGGCGACCGGTGCGAGCGATGTGAAACGCTTCGGCCACAATTCGCGCCATATCTTGGGGTTGGCGCACGACATACGAATGTTTAACGATGGGGAGGGTAATCCCATAAATATCTGTTTCTTGAAACGCATCTGTGCCAATGGCAGGACGAGCAACCTGACCGGTGATAGCGATGATGGGGATTGAGTCGAGGTGGGCCGTGGCCAGGCCGGTGACGAGGTTGGTGGCTCCGGGGCCGGAGGTGGCAAAACACACGCCGACTTTGCCGGTGGCGCGAGCATAACCGTCGGCTGCGTGGGAGGCTCCCTGCTCGTGGCGAACCAAAATGTGTTGGAGATCGCCTCGCGCCTCTGCGCGATACAGCTCGTCGTAAATCGGCAAAATTGCACCGCCTGGGTAGCCGAAAATGTGTTCTACGCCGTGGCGAACAAGGCTGTCCATCAGAGCAAACGCACCAGTTCTGCGAGTTGGGGCCGAAGAAGAAGAGGTTTTGGGAGGAATGCTGGAAGAAACCACGAGAGACTTTAGTGAATGAGATTGATTAGATAGATTTAAATCATAGAATGCGTTTCTATAAATGCAAGCGATGTGGAAAAATTTTGATATTTGTTAAGATTTACGCCGAATGCGAACGTAGAGGCCCCAACGGTCGCTGTGCCGTTATCTTCAATCTTGAAGGCTGACTGCTATAAAATCCGGCGACGCGATCGCTATTCAGGCCAAAATTGACCGTCCAATATCTCTGCGCTGCAATAGCACCATTGTATTTGGGTTGAAGAGAATGGGCGATCGCGCTCATCGCAGACCTCCCGCACGCGGCGTTGCAGGCGTTGCATAATTGGTGAATGCCACGGGCATCATCATGGGACTGGAGTTGTCGGCAGCTAATGTTGATGAGCGGGATTTAGTCCCGGAGTTAGCCGTCGTGCTAGAGGGGATATTGTTAGGTGACAAGGGCTATTTGAGCCCTTCTCTGACCCGGGATTTGGCTCAACAAGGCAAGCGTGTTATTGACCCCGACACGTAAAAATATGAAACAGCAACTTACCCCTGACCAGAGTCGGACTCTCAGTCGCTGCCGTCAGATGGTCGAAACCGCGATCTCCCATCTGTGTCACTGGTTTGAGATTGAGCGAGTCTGGGCACGAGATCTATGGCATTTGACCAGTCACTTGGGGCGTAAACTCTTGGCTCATACAGTCATGGTTTTTCTGAACCTGACTCATGAGCGACCGCCACTTCAGTTTGTGGGGCTCATTCGCGATTAAAATTAGTTGCACATCGCGTAATTAGGCAATTTACCCAAAGTGAATGCTTGAAAATTGGTGGATTTTGGCGGCTGGCGGACTGGGTTCGGGACTTTTAGCCGGATTGTTGGGAATTGGCGGAGGAACGGTTCTGGTTCCGATTTTGGTGGGGTTAGGGTATGCCTACGATCGCGCTGCGGCCACCAGCAGCCTCGCGATTATCCTCACCTCGCTGTCGGGAACGGTACAGAACTGGCGCATGGGTTATCTTCGCCCTGAAAGCGCGATCGCGCTAGCGATTCCGGCAATTTTTGCCGCGCAGGTGGGGCCCTATCTGATCCCAAAGTTGCCCAACGCGCTCAAAGAAGGGGCTTTCGGAGTCCTCCTTCTGGCAACAATTTTCCTCGTCTGGCTCAAAAAACGCCTCGCGAATCAAAAAGAGCGCCAACGCCTGTCTAATCGTCTCCCAGCACAAATTGGGACGGGATGCGCGGCGGGGCTGCTGGCCGGTTTTTTCGGCGTGGGAGGCGGTGTCATTATGGTTCCCTTGCAGATGCTCCTACTTTCCGAAAAGATTAAAACAGCGATTCAAACCAGTCTCGCGGTCATTGTTCTCACCTCAATTTCCGCGTGTGTCGGTCACGCCTATCGCGGTAATGTTCTGCTTTTACCCGGTATTATTTTGGGACTGGGAGGATTGCTCGGCGCGCAAATTAGCACGCGCTACTTACCCAAGTTACCCGATAAAGTTGTTGATTTTAGCTTCCGTAGCTTACTTGCGCTTCTCTCCGTTTATTTCTTTTGGCGAGCAAGTCATCAGTAATTGGCAATTGGCGATCTGGAAGCAAAATCCTATTCCTCATTCCCTATTCTTATTCCCTAAATGACTATTGCTCGTACAGTTTGCTTGGGATTTCTGGCCGCGATCGCTACAGGAACGCTGCTCTTAATGATGCCATTCTCCACCAGTACGGGAATTTGGAACGATCCCGTTGTGGCGCTGTTTACCTCAACTTCTGCTGTTTGCGTGACGGGATTGGCTGTTGTCGATACGGGTAGCGATTTCTCCTTTTGGGGGCAAGTTATTATTTTGATTCTCATTCAAATTGGTGGCTTGGGATATATGACCACTAGTACCTTTTTGATCCTCTTATTGGGCCGCAGGTTCGACCTCAGACAAAAAATTGCAATCCAAGAGTCTTTCGATCGCCCTTTGTTGCAGGGAAGTCAGAATTTAATTCGTTCGATTTTTGCGACAACGTTTTTATTTGAACTGACAGGTGTCTTTTTTCTGTTGAGTGTTTTTGCTTCAGAATATGGATTCGGTCGAGGTCTGTGGTTCTCTATTTTTCATAGTATTAGTGCCTGGAATAATGCAGGATTCAGCTTGTTTTCAGACAGTCTCGTGTCTTATCGAAATTCGCCAATTATCAACTTAGTCATTCCTGGCTTGATTATTTTCGGGGGAATTGGCTACCAAGCCATTCTTGAACTATACCTGTGGTTAAAAAATCGTCTTGAAAGTAAAAAGATAAAGTTCACTTTTTCCCTGAATTTCAAAGTTGTCACTAGCACAACTTTATTCTTATTGATTGTGGGAACAATCGCTTTTTTTCTCACCGAACTCAATAATCCAGAAACGATGGGAACCCTAAGTATCCAAGAAAAACTCCTATCTGCTTGGTTTCAATCGGCAACCACAAGAACTGCGGGATTCAACACCCTAGATTTTGGGGCAATGCACGGGGCTGCTTTATTTCTCACGATGGTGTTTATGCTGATTGGGGCAAGTCCTAGCGGTACGGGAGGAGGGATCAAAACGACAACTTTTCGCATCTTGAGTCACTGTACGAGATCGATTTTACGCGGCAAAGAAGATGTAATTTTGTACGGACGAAAAGTTCCAGATTCTTTGATTTTAAAAGCGATCGCAGTGGTTTTTGGTTCGGTAACAACCATTGCGATCGCGACGGTCTTGGTTGCGATCGCAGAACCCAGCGGAAAATTCAATTTTCTCCCGCTCTTTTTTGAAGTGATTTCAGCCTTCGCAACGGTAGGACTCTCAACCGGAATAACTGCCAGTTTGTCAGCAACAAGCAAACTCGTAATTGTCGCGGTGATGTATGTTGGGCGAGTGGGCGTTTTACTGTTTATGGCAGCAATTTTAGGCGATTCACGTCCCAGTGTGATTCAATATCCAGAGGAGAATTTATTGGTGGGTTGACTTTGCACCTTGCAACGAACGATCGCTGACTCAACCCACCAACTTTTTAAGCTGCTGTGTATTTAAATTGGGATTGACTGCACCCCACACCCCACATCCCATAACCTGTTTCTCAATCTCGATCTTACAAGTTTAAATGCCGAACAGCTTATGAAGCCTCAACCGGAAGTCGCAATCAAAAAAAAGAAATCTTGGCAACCTGTTGATATTACTGCCCCAATCGCTATTTTAATTTGTTCGGCCGTCGCCGGCCTGCTCTCGATCGCAAGTACCTTTATCGGCCCCCGCGTTGCGGAGTTTAGCTGGCAAGAGAAACGGGTTAGCGATCGCGATCGCGCTTTTACGCTTGAGTTTAATCACCCGATGGATCGAGATAGCGTGGCGACAAACCTCAAAATTACCCCCGAACTTCCCGGTAAAATTAGCTGGCAGGGGACGCGGAAACTGTTTTACACTCCCACAGAACCGGCCCAGTACGGCGAAACTTACCAGATCCAGTTGCAGGGGGCCGTGGAACAGCGAGGGGAGTTAGGACGACCGAACCGCCGCCTCCCCCCGTTTCAAACGTCTTTTGTCACGCGCGATCGCGCTTTTGCTTATCTGGGAGTGGAAGGAGAAGAAAAAGGACGCTTAGTCCTCTATAACTTCACCCGCGAAGAGAAAGAAATCCTCACCCCCCGCGATCTGATCGTCATTGACTTTGAACCCTATCCCGACCGCGATCGCATCCTCTTCTCGGCCTTAGATCCGTCCCAAGAAACAGACGAACTGCAACTGTACGCAGTCACCACCGGCCTCAGCAGCGATCGCCAACCCCCCGGCCAACTCCACCGCCTTCTGGCCCCCGACGACTACAAAACCCTCCAATTTGACCTTTCCAGCGACGGCCAGATTCTCGTCATCGAACGAGTCAGTCGCCTCAACCCCAACGAAATCTCCCTGTGGGTGTTACCGCAAAACGGAACCCTTCGTTCCCTCGGCATTCAAGGCATCGATTTTACCATTACCCCCGACAGTCAAACGGTTGCCGTTTCTCAAGAACGAGGAATTTCCTTAATTCCCCTCACCCCCCAGGCCGAATCTCTCGACCTGTTGCGCGGTTATCAGCGCATTCTCGACTTCTTTCCCAACAGCAACGTACCGCTTCTGCTAACAGCGATATCCCCTCAAAGCGGCGCGCGATCGCTCGTTTGGCAAACCCCCCAAGACAAGCGTCCCCAACAACTCGAAACCCCGGCCGACCTCCGAGACTGCGAGTTCGATCCCCAACAAAAATGGCTTCTCTACTGCTTCCAGATCGGAGGAGAACAGCAGCCTTCCGACCAACCCGTACTCTCCCTCGTGAATCTCAAAGACCAAACCAGCACCCCCTTTCTCGCCCTAGCTAACTATCCCGAAGTCGTTCTCAGCATGTCCCCAGATGGCTTTGGACTGCTCTTCGACCAAGTTGTCTCCCAAAACGTCAATTCCACCAATCCAGAACCCACACAGGGCGATTTCATCGCGAGTTTGTGGCTTCTGCCTCCCCCAAAAATCCGGCCGGGACAACCCCTCAAAATTTCTCCCCCCGAAAAACTTTTTCCGGGTTTGAACCCCGTTTGGCTGCCATAATCCTTTCGTTTTCCCCCATTCACCTTGGGAGCGAACAAGCTGCGATAATCTAGTGAAATAAATCGATAAAAAAAACGGTTATGCCCAGAACTCAACGCAACGATAACTTCATTGACAAAAGCTTTACGGTTATGGCAGATATCATCCTCAAAGTTCTGCCCACCAACAAGCAAGCGAAAGAAGCCTTTGCTTACTACCGCGATGGGATGTCGGCCCAAGCGGACGGAGAATATGCCGAAGCGATGGACAACTATAGAGAAGCGCTCAAGCTCGAAGACGATCCGACCGATCGCAGTTATATTCTCTACAATATGGGCCTGATCCACGCCAGCAATGGGGAGCATGAGGTCGCCCTAGAGCATTATCACCAGTCTCTCGAACTCAATCCGAAAATGCCCCAAGCCTTGAATAATATTGCAGTGATTTATCACTATCAGGGCGAACGAGCCAAGGAAGCGGGGGACGAAGATCTCAGCGAGTCTCTCTTTGACAAAGCGGCTGAATATTGGAAACAAGCCATTCGCATTGCGCCGAACAATTATATCGAGGCTCAAAATTGGCTGAAGACTTCGGGGCGATCGGAAATGGATGTCTTTTTCTAGTTTGTCGGAAACGCTTCCCTCGCGGCGCGATCGCGACGCGGAATTCAGAATGTTTCAGCGATCGCTGAACAACCGATTTTGAAGGACAGTTCTTTTTTCGCCTTTCCGTGCGAGTTTTGTCAATCAACTCACGCCTAATGTGAATTAGAGTCTCAAATCCTGATTCTATTGTGGTTGATGCTCGTGATTCCCCTTTACCCAGCAAGGGTTTCAGATAATTCACATCAGACGTAACTCACTAATTACAACTCACCCCTTACCGCTATGGCAATTGACCGAGAACAGGTGCAAAAAGTCGCTCACCTCGCTCGCTTGGCCCTCACGCCAGCAGAAGAAGAGCAGTTTACGACCCAACTCAGCAGCATTCTGGACTATTTTGAACAGCTCGCCGAACTTGATACGACTGATGTTGCGCCGATGACGCGCGCAATTGAGGTCAGCAACGTGACTCGTCCAGATCGCCTGCAACCCACCCTTGAGAGGGAGGCCTTTTTACAAGAGGCCCCGGAACAGGACGGGGAGTTTTTCCGCGTTCCGCAAATTCTCGATACAGAAGAGTCTTGAGTTCGGGGTTCAGAATTCTGAATTGATAAATGTTGAATGCTCAATGAAAAGTTTCCCCAATTCCCCATCTCCCTAACTCCCCAATTTTCCTTGTCCTCCTTCTCCCCCAACTCCCGACTCCCTATTCCCGACTCACTCGCCGTCAGATGCTGATAACTGAACCACGCTCCATTTTCAAGATCTGTAACAATGTCAGACCAACAACCGCCCTTACTCCCCACTAACGCGATCGCGCCTGACGAGAGCTTGCAAGCTAAAACCGAGCATTGGTTTGAATATCCCGTCAAAGCGCAACCCCACCATACCGACTACGGCGGCATTGTATGGCACGGCTCTTATCTCGCGTGGATGGAAGAGGCGCGAGTGGAATGTTTGAGTTCCATCGGCATGGATTTTGCCGATTTGGTCAAACTGGGATGCGATCTGCCCGTTGTCGAACTCTCGGTGCGCTATCATCGCCCTTTGCGGATGGGAATGTCCGCGATCGTTAAAACTCGCATGAGTTACAGTACCGGTGTACGGATGGACTGGAATTATCAAATCCAATCCCCTGATGGCAGCGAACTCTATCTCACCGGGCAAGTGACTTTGGTAACCGTGGATCGAGAGAAAGGGAAGATTATGCGTCAGTTGCCTCCAGCCGTCAAGGATGCGCTGCTCAAACTGACTCGCTAGTGGAATTCAGAATTGATAAATGTTCAATGCTCAATGTTCAATGCAATGAACTGTCTCCTACAAACTCCTCACAGTGGCTATCACTGGGATGGCAGCAGCGATCGCTTTTTTGAAGGTTGGTACTATCGCGTTACTCTCCCCGAACTGGGCGAAACCTTTGCCTTTATGTACTCCATCGAAGATCCAAGCGGCGGTAGCCCTTACAGCGGCGGAGCGGCGCAAATCCTCGGCCCGGAGGATCGCTACCTCTGGCGAAGCTTTCCGGATGTGGGGGGGTTTTGGGGAGCGCCAGATCGGTTGGGATTGGGTCATTGGCGGCAAACCGACGGGTCAATCGCGCCCCAGGAACTTTCCCCCGAAGCGTTTGACGCTGGCGTTCGAGAGGGCTATCAAGCAACAGCAACCTTACATCAAGGCAATTTGCGCGATCCGGGTAGCGATCGCGCCTGTCGCTGGCACTACGAAATTCAACCAGTTTACGGCTGGGGCAATCCTGACAAAAGGCAACAGTCAACAGGGGGATGGCTGTCCTACTTCCCGATTTTTGAACCTGGCTGGCAAATTCTCATGGCGCATGGTTTGGCGACGGGATGGATCGACTGGTGCGGAAAGCGTTACGCCTTTCGCAATGCTCCGGCTTACGGAGAGAAAAATTGGGGGCGATCGTTTCCGAAGAAGTGGTTTTGGCTCAACTGCAACAGTTTCGACGGTCAGCCCGATCTCGCGCTCACCGCGGGAGGAGGACGGCGACAGGTGTTGTGGTGGATGGAGTCCGTGGCGCTGATTTGCTTGCACTGCGGCGGTGAATTTTACGAGTTTGTTCCCTGGAACTCCCAGGTGAGCTGGCAGATCGAGCCTTGGGGAAACTGGCAGATGCAGGCCCGCAACGCAGCCTTTGAGGTGGAGCTGAGGGGAGCGACCGCGCGAGCGGGAACGCCGTTGCGCGCGCCGACGGAGAACGGCTTGGCGTTCTGCTGTCGCGATACGATGCAAGGAATGTTAACCCTAGAGTTGCGACAGCGAGGGGGGAAAACTCTCTTGCAGGCCACCAGTTCGACCTGCGGTTTGGAGATAGGCGGCGCTCCGTGGGACAAACCTTGGAAGCATTAGTTCATTGAAAACTGAGCTAGCAAAAGATAGGGGGAGATTTGGTCGAAAAAATCTTGAAATCTCCCTGATTTTCTCAATTTTCCGAAACTGATGACTGCGAACCAAACGCAGGTGACTGAGTGTGGTGCACCGTTGCCAATGCCTCAACCAAACGGCGAACCGCCGCAATCATGGCAACTTCATCATTCAATTTGTTGATGGCCGAACCGACACCCACGCCGGAAGCGCCGGCCGCGATCGCCATGGGAACAGTCACATCAGAGAGGCCCGACGCGCAAAGTACGGGGACGGAGACGGCGCGGGAAATGCAACTCGCCGCAGCGAGGGTGGGGGCCGCTTTTTCGATCAACCCTAACGTTCCAGCGTGGCTGGGAGTGCTGCTCGTCCCGCCTTCCGTTTGAATGATATCTGCCCCCGCTTGCACTAATTGCCGTGCGAGTTCGACTTGCCGATCGAGTTCGAGGATGTGGGGAACGGTAACCGAGAGCGTGACATCGGGTAGGAGCGATCGCGTCTGTTGGGTCAGCGCCAGAACCTCCGGCGCTTCAAACCGCCGTCCTCGCGCGTAAAAGCTATCAAAGTTTCCAATCTCAATCAAATCGGCCCCCGCCGACCTGGCGCGGACAAATTTTTCCGGTTCTACGGCGGAAACGCAAATGGGTAAGGGGGTCAGTCGGCGTACGCGTCTCACCAGATCGGGATCGGCCGCAATATCCACAAACGTTGCACCGCCAGCCGTTGCTGCTTTGACCACGGCCGCAACTCGCTCCCCATCAAAGTTATTTAACCCGCTAATGACTTTCAGGACATTGTGCCGCTCAAATGCTTGCTGTAAGTTTTGATTCATCGTCATCGTCTTACTTGTGTGACTCCCAATTTGTCAGACTTTAATTGTATCTGTCCAATGTCGCCACAGCAGAATCCCTGGATTTTGGCTCTCACTGCTTAAGTCCAATCGCAACTGCGGTAAGCTGTTGTACGGCGTTCAACAATTCAACATGGCAACCATTAACGATAACTACCTCAAACTCAAAGCCGGCTACCTGTTTCCCGAAATCGCGCGACGGGTTAACGCTTTTGTGGCGCAAAACCCCGATGTGCCGATCATTAAGCTGGGTATTGGCGATGTCACCGAACCCCTTCCTGAAGCTTGTCGCGCTGCCATGATTGAAGCGATCGGGGATATGGGCGATCGCGCGACCTTTAAAGGCTACGGCCCGGAACAAGGCTATCCTTGGCTGCGGGAAAAAATTGCCCAACACGATTTTCAGGCCAGAGGGTGCGAGGTAGACCCGACCGAAATCTTTATCTCCGACGGGTCTAAGTGCGATACGGGCAACATTCTCGATATTTTTGGGAAAGATAATGCGATCGCCGTTACCGACCCGGTCTATCCCGTTTATGTAGACACCAACGTTATGGCCGGACACACGGGAGAAGCAAACGAGCAAGGGAAGTACGCCGGGTTGATTTACCTCCCCATTACCGCCGAAAATAATTTCACAGCCGGAATTCCCTCCCAAAAAGTCGATCTCATTTATCTGTGCTTCCCCAACAATCCAACAGGGGCCACCGCAACCAAAGCTCACCTTCAAGACTGGGTTAATTACGCGAAAGCCAATGGTTCTATCATTTTCTTCGATGCGGCTTACGAAGCGTTTATCACCGATCCCGACGTTCCCCACTCGATCTACGAAATTGACGGTGCGAGAGATTGCGCGATCGAGTTTCGCTCCTTCTCTAAAAATGCCGGTTTTACAGGAACCCGGTGCGCCCTAACGGTTGTGCCGAAAACCCTAAAAGCTAAGGCTGCGGACGGTTCTGATGTAGAGCTGTGGAAGCTGTGGAATCGCCGCCAGTCCACCAAGTTTAATGGCGTATCCTATATCGTCCAACGAGGCGCTGAAGCCGTCTACAGCGAAGCAGGACAGGCTCAGGTGCGATCGCTCGTTCGCTTTTACCTCGACAATGCTCAAATCATTCGCGAGCAACTCACTGCTGTGGGGTTGCAGGTGTACGGCGGTGTCAACGCGCCCTATGTTTGGGTGAAAACCCCCAAGAACTTATCGAGTTGGGATTTCTTCGACCGACTGTTACAGGCCTGCTATGTGGTGGGAACTCCGGGGTCTGGCTTCGGCGCGGCCGGAGAAGGATACTTCCGCATTTCTGCTTTTAACAGTCGGGTGAATGTGGAAGAAGCGATGAAGCGAATTATCGAGAAGTTGGACGTTTAGTCGGGGAAGGTTCAGTCAACAGCACCTGACGGCGGGGGTGTGGGGTGTTGGGGAATTGGGGAGATGGGGAGATGGGGGGGTTGGAAGACACGGGGACGCGGAGAGAGGATGTTCGCCATCAACCCTATTGCCTATTGCCTATTGCCTATTCCCTGAATTCTGAACTCTGAACTCTTATTCATCCTTCACGGGCAGCGCGATCGTAAAGGTTGTCCCCTTCCTGGGTCGCGAATGACACTCCAACTCGCCGCCGTGTTTTTCGACGACAATTTGATAGCACGTTGACAGTCCCAAACCCGTTCCCCCTCCCACTGCCTTGGTGGTAAAGAAGGGATCGAAGATCCGAGAGCGCACGTCCTCGCTCATTCCCCGCCCATTATCGGCGATCGCGATCTCCACTTGACCCTCCTCTCGCACCGCTGTCCGCACCTCGATCGTCGGGATCTTGTCTTCTTCGGGTGGGTCTGTCTCGCCGGCCGCGATCGCATCAATGGCATTGGTCAAAATATTGATAAACACTTGATTCATCTGTCCGGCATTGCAATTGACTGGTGGTAGCTGGCCGTATTTCTTCACCACGGTAATGGGAACCGCGCGCTCTCTCGTCAAGCGATACTGCAACATCAAAAGCGTACTGTCCAAACCTTGATGGAGATCGGTCGGTTTGTTTCCCTCTTCATCCAGGTGAGAAAAGTTACGCAAGCTCTCCACAATTTGACGAATGCGACTGGCCCCAGACTGCATCGAACCTAACATGTGGGGCAGATCTTGGCGAAGAAACGCTAGATCGATCTCGGCCCGCAACGCTTCAATGTCATCGTCGGGGTCGGGTAACTTTTGCTGGTAGGACTCCAGCAGTTGTAGGAGATCCTGAAAATAAGTCTCAGCGTGGGGAAGATTACTGTAAATAAAGCCGATCGGATTATTAATTTCATGAGCAATACCCGCAACCAATTGTCCGAGGGAAGACATTTTTTCCGTTTGGATGAGCTGGCCTTGGGTTTTTCGCAATTCTCGCAGGGCCCGTTCTAACTGCTGTGCCTGTTCCTCCAGCGCTTGATTTTTCTCTTGAAGTTCGCGAGTGCGAGCTTGAACTTTATGTTCTAAAGTCCGGCTGTAATCTTCCAGTTGGGATTTGACCCGTTTTAGGTCTGCGGTTGCCGTTTCTAAATTCGCATAAAGCAGCGCTTTTTTCAGAGAAATGGCAATTTGAGCGGACAGAAGTTTAAGAACTTCCAAACGCTTGTCGGTAAAAGCGCCTGCGGTTAAAGGATTTTCCAGATAGAGCAGGCCCATCAGTTGAGCGCAATTTTCTTCCTCGGAGGCCGAGCGAACGAAAATTGGCATGCACAACAGCGATTGGGGTTGAGTTTGGGCTAGATAAGCGTCGTTGCCAAAGCGCCGATCGGGGGTTGTGCAATTCAAAACGACGGTTGACTGGGTGCGGCGGGTGTAATAGAGGAGCGACAGGGGTAAATTGTCGCTCTGCTCGATGGGGGGAGAGGGGTGCAAAACGGCTTTCTCCCGGTCGATGTCGCCAGTGGCGAGTAATGTCAATTGACCGCTTTGCTCTAAGATCAGGGCGCTGTTGGTGGCTCCGGCACTCTCCATGACGATGGCGAGTAACTTATCGAGGAGTTTGTCGATCGCAATTTCATCGGCGAGAGCCAGGGTTGCTTGCCGAATCGCTGCGAGGTCGAGGGCGGTGATACTGCCAGGCGTGGCGATTTTAAGGTCGGTGGGCGATCCGCTTTCTAAGTCTGCTCCTCCATAAACAAAGGGAGCGAGTTCGAGGGGAGAATACTGCTGCTGTAATTGTTGAACTTTTGCCTTAGCGCCCCAACGCTGATAGAGGTAGCTTGCTTCTTCAAGATAAACTTGTCCGAGACGCTGTCGTCCGAGAGCGAAATAAAAGTCTGCGGCGCGTTCGGCAGTAAGGGCAGCTTCTTGGAGGTAGCCTTGGGTTTTTGCAGCATTGAGGGCGCGATCGTAGCAGTCCATTGCGGCGATCGGGCGATCTAAATATCTCAACTTTTCGGCTTCAACCAAGTCGTATTTGTGCTGATAGTTCATGGGTGCGTGGCTAGCCCAGTGCTGCATTCGGGTTTGATTGGCTTCAACTTGGGCGAGGTATTGCGATCGCGCTTCGGGTTGGGCAGTCGGACAGAGGGCAAGCAAGCTCAAGGACTGGTAGAAGTTGTGGATCGCTTGCAAGCTCCAACCAGCAACAGCTTCGAGATGCTCGGCCGCGATCGCGGCGTGACGGGCAGCTTCTTGGGGCGATCGCCACAGATACAGGAGTAAGGTCTTAACAAGGTGAAAGGCAAACAAAAGGGTGCGGTTGTTCGCAGCTTGCCAGTGGGGCAACATTTCGACTTCGTTGCAACTGTCGCCGACGAGTTGCTTAGGTCGCGAAGCTTGGCCGAGAAAGTTGAGGCTCGCTTGCCTCCAAATCCTCACGTAGTCGATGGGATACTCTTGTTTGAGTGCGAGCAGCAGATCGAGGTAGTGACTTTGCTGTCGGGCAACTTGTTGTAAGTCATCGGCGACGAAGAAGAGATTGGAACTGTAGACGAGGATACAGTAGCCTGCATATTCTAAATCTCCTGTTTCCAAACCGCTTTGCAACCCTTCGAGTAAGGGAGCTAGGGTGGCGTATAGGTGGTCTTTCCAGGGGCGAATGAAAGCGTTCACCAGTTCGTAGACTTTGCACTTGAGCTGGCGGGCATTGAATTGGTCGAGGAGTTTGAGAGCAAGCTGTCCGGCTAAATAAGCGGTGTCGATTTCGGCGGTGGAAGCACACAGGACTAATCCGTACATTGCGTAAACTTGGGCCGCGAGCGGCGATCGCCCTTGGGTCAGACAGATGTGCATCGCTGTGAAGATGAACGTGGGAAAGCGTTCGGGTTGGGCATTGTAGAGAGGGGAGGCAACCTGCATTAACAGGCGCAGAATCGCAATTTGTCGGGGGTCATCAAGGAGAGGAATGCGTTCTAGGTCTTCGAGGCTGGGGAGGGGCAGCAGCCAATTGCCATTTGGCGGCGCACTCCAGGGAGAAACATCCAACTGCTCGAGCGCTTGCTGTCCCGCGTCAATGGCTCGCAACGGTTGGTTTTGGGCCATCTCAGCTTGAATCTGCACTTCGTAGATTTTGAGACGGTCGAGGGGAGCGCTGGCGTGCTGGAGAACGATATCTGCGATCGCGGCGGCGCGGTGAAAGCGAGTCATCAAGTACTCAGCCTCTGCCGCTTCGACGTGCAGCGCGAGGGTTAGGTCATATTCCCGCTCCCAAGATGCTTCACCCAAGAGCCGCAAGCCAACGCGGAGATAGCGAGCCGCTGCTTTGTAAGCGCTGGTTGCTTTGGCTTTTTGCCCGGCTTTGAGGTTGAGTTTTGCTAGGTCTTGGCGATCGCGCCCTTCCGCCAACAACCGCGATCCGAGATTCAGTTGGTTGGCAATCTCGAACAAATACTCTTCTCGGGCCGCAGCATGAGCCTGCGAGAGCAGCCGGCCGATTTTCAGGTGCGTGGCGGGCTTGCAGCTCGACTCAATCAACCGATATGCTGCCTGTTGAATGCGATCGTGGACAAACTTGTAAGCGGCATACGCTTGCCCCCGATCCTCCACCGGCGCGATCGCTGAAGTGTGGTTGAGGGGGAGAATCAGTCCTGCTTGTAAGGCCGGTTGAAGGAGATTGGCCGCCGCTAGTAGGGTTTGTTCGCTGGCTCTGGCCAGGAGGTCTAGGTTAAACGGGTTGCCCAAACAAGCTGCCAGTTGAAGGAGGTTGATGGTGTCGGCGGGCAGTTGCTGGATTTTGCGGGTGACGAGTTTGAGCAGGGGCGAGTCGGCCAGTTCGAGGGCGCGGATTTGAGCCATATTCCACTGCCAGCGATCGCCCTCAAAGTCGAAGGCTAGGAGCTTCTCATCGTAAAGCGTTTGCAGAAGCTGTTTGAGAAAAAAAGGATTGCCGCGAGTTTTGTCAAACAAAAAATCGGCCAGGGGTTTTTGGGGGGAACTGACGCTTTCTTGTAGGGTATCCGCCAGAATTTGACCGATGGTGTCGCGGGATAGGGGATCGAGGCGAAGGCGGTCGACGCGAGCATTGGCGAGTTCGAGGGCCGCCATCGTCTGCGTGAGGGGATGTTGGGCCCCAACCTCTTTCGGGCGGTAGGTTCCGAGCAAGAGGAAATGCTGATTTTCTGGGTTAGACAGAAGTTGTTGAATCAGTTGTAGGGAATCAGAGTCAGCGCGCTGGAGGTCGTCCAGAAAGAGAACTAGAGGATGTTCGTGCTGGCAAAAGAGACGCACAAAACTCTGAAACACGCGCTGAAATCGATTTTTGGTTTCTGTCACGCCCAGTTTGGGGACGGGGGGCTGTTCTCCAATAATCAGTTCGATTTCCGGGATAATATCAATTGCAACTCTGCCGTTTTCTCCCAACGCCGAGAGGAGATTTTGTCTCCAAAGCGCGAGCTTATCCGACCGTTCCGCAAGCAGTTGGCGAATGAGACTCTGAAAAGCGCGGGCGATCGCGCTGTAGGGAATGGCTTTAAACTGCTCGAATTTCCCCGCAATCAACATCCCTTGTTGCTGCGCGATCTCGCGGGCGATCGCTTGGACGAGTGCTGATTTGCCAATGCCGGCATCGCCGCAGACGAGAACAATGTTGCGACCGCCCGATCTCGCGGTTTGAAAGGCTTGCATCAAAACTGCCATTTCGCGATCGCGCCCGTAGAGCGTTTTCGGGATCTGCAATCGATCGGAGCGATCGCGCCGCCCGAGTTGAAATTCGCTAATTTTCCCCTGACTTTCCAGTTGGTTGAGGCAGCACTGTAAATCCGCTTTCAACCCATAAGCTGACTGATAGCGATCCTCCGCATTTTTCGACATCAACTTCATCACAATGTCGGAAATCGGTCGGGGAATTTCTGTTACTTGACAGGGAGGAACCGGCGTTTTAGCGAGATGGCAAGCAATCAATTTATTCGATTCGGCGGTTTGAAAGGGTAACTGGCCGGTTAGCATTTCATAAAAGGCAACCCCCAGCGAGTAAAAATCGCTGCGATAGTCAACAGCACGATTCATTCTCCCGGTTTGTTCGGGAGAAATATAAGCCAGAGTTCCTTCTAAAAATGTCGGATGAACGCCGGTTAACGTTTCTCTTGATAAGCGCTTCGCGATGCTAAAATCAGCAATCTTAACCTCATTAGTTTCAGAGTTAAAAAGAATATTCTGAGGTTTAATATTCTTATGAATAATTTTACAGGTATAGAGCTGCGCTAAAATATCTGCGAGTTGAATAGCAACGTTTAAAAATTGCGTCAATTTTAGTTTTTTGTTGCTTAGAAACTGGTTGAGAAACTCTCCTCCCGGATCGGATGAAATCAAGGCAAGGCTATTGCGATAGCTTTCCATCGCAATCGGTTGTAGGGTTCCCGCAAGATCTAAATTTTTAGAGATTTCATAATCTCGTTTTAAGCGCGCAATCTCATCTAACGGCGGATATTCGTCCCTCAAAACTTTGACAATAACCGCCTGTCTATCTTCTTCTCTTTCGCCTCGATAGATAATAGCTTTTACACTTTCATCGATTTGGTCAAAGAGTTGGTAGCCGGGAAGATTAGTCATGGTGGATAGCCTGTCAAAGCAGGTAGCCCAGAAACTTATATAGAAGGCCAGGGTAAACGCATACTCAACTTATGCCTACGAAGTAATGAAAGATTCAGCAATCTATAGGTCTTGAAATCTCCTGATTTTGCGCAATAACGTGGGTTTTTACCTTCCTTCTTGCGAAAAAACTGAGGATGCGTTTACCCTGCAGAAAAGACAAGCATTCAGCTTTCAGTACTATAGCAGTCCTCTTTTGGTTGTCACACAAATGTTTGAGAAATAACTTTTAAAGTTACATCCCTCTGACCCAATGGCTGATGGCTAGAAGCAGAATGCTTGCGTGCTGTTTCCCAAAGCAAGTTCGTTATTTCGGCCCGGCGAGATTTGCCCGCGATCGCTTGCGGAAGAATTGGCCGCCCAAGCCCAAAATGCTTAGAGTTAAGAGGCCTAAAACCGAACTCGGTTCCGGGACAAACACCAAACCGGCGGGCACAGAAAGCAAGCCGTTCGTATTCTCCGGATCGAGAACAACGCCACCAAATTCTCCTGTGGTGCTGTCATATCGCAACACCTGGCTGATAAGGTCTTCATCGCCCTGATTGATGAAGTTAGAACTGCTGACGTACAAGAAACCATCCGGGCCAAAACGCAAGCTGATGGGGCCGTTGAGCGAACTACTCGTACTGGAAGCGTCGCCAAAAATTCCTAAGAGTTCTCCGCTGGTGCCGTCGAAGGTCAAAACTTCGTCGGTGACATAACTCGCAACGTAAAGGTTGCCGTCGGGGCCAAAGGTTAAACCCGTTGGATTTTCGAGGCCGCTGTCTGCATTAGAAGCTTCGCCAAAAACGCCGAGAAAGTCTCCCGTCGTGCCGTCGTAGCGCAGCACTCGGTTGGAGCCAAAACTGGTGACGTAGAGGTTGCCATCTTGACCGAAAATGAGGTTGTCGGGGTTGATTAAACCGCTTCCCACACCTGAAGCCTCGCCAAAAACGCCGAGAAAGTCTCCCGTACTGCCGTCATAGCGCAAGACTTGGTTGGAGCCAAAGCTGCTGACATAGAGGTTTTCGTCCGGGCCGAAGGTGAGGCCGACGGGGTTGGTCAAACCGCTGTCAGGATTGGAGGCCTCGCCAAAAGCGCCCAAAAATTCTCCGGTTCGGCTGTTGTACTGGAGGATTTGATTGGAGCTAAAACTGCTGACGTAGAGGTTGCCATCTAGACCCAAGGTCAAGCCATCAGGGGCGAGCAGCGGACTGTCAAAACTGCTGGCATCTCCAAAAACGCCTAAAAATTCTCCAGTGGTCTCGTCGTAGCCTAAAACGCGATCGGAGACAAAGCTACTCGTGAGCAAAAATGCTTCTGCTGCGGGGGCGATCGCGCTAGCAGCTAGAACAAGGGCGAGGCTCCCCACACCACGCGCCCATCGCCTCCATCCCGGTTTTGGGGAAGGTGACGAATCGTCCGTCACTTGAGTCACGATTACTGGCGTTGCACTTTCAATGTTGCTCATGGCACACTCCTTTGATTCTCAATCGTCTTTGGGATAGTTAACCTAAATTGCTAGTTACAGAAATTGCGGGTTTTGATCTCCCCTAACTTCCCGTTTAACCAACAGCGAAGCTTCATCTGGCTTCTTCGTGTAAAAAATAGCGAAGCAACGATTATCCTCCCCCTTGGAAAAGGAGAGGGGGGATCGGTAAAGGTTAAGCTTATAACTAGCAAGTTGAGTTAGTTATAGCCTAAATTTTGTTGGTTCGTGCGACGATCGCATCCTAATACCCAATTCCGTTTAGAGCGATCGCGGCGAACAGTTCTGTTAAGATCCCCTCAGAGTACAGTCAGTTGCGGTAAGTCTGCATACAATACAGCAGTTCGGTGTTCCGTGATGTTTTCCGGGTTAGGCGATCGCAAGACGGGAAAAATACCTTAAATTTCTCTGTTCTTTAAGAAGATTTTAGATGCTCCCTGGTAGATTAGCCTTGCAAATTTGGGCTTGCTGTCTGGGATTTTAATATTTGCTCGCCCGTGCTATCCGGACGACCGAGATGAAACAGATCTCCCAGAGACAGTCCGACCCAAAACACTAATCAGGAGATTAATTATGACCGAGCCATATATCGGCGAGATTCGGATGTTTGGTTTCGATTGGGCCCCTCGCGGCTGGGCGAAGTGCGACGGGCAGTTGCTACCAATTGCTCAAAATCAAGCTTTATTTTCCCTTCTCGGTACAATCTATGGCGGGGACGGGCGCACCACTTTTGGGCTTCCCGACCTGCGCGGTCGAGTTCCCGTACATCAAGGAACTGGATCGGGATTGAGCGATCGTCGCATCGGACAGCGAGGCGGATCTGAGATTCAGAGCATTGATGCGTCCCTATCTCAGGGGGGACAAACTAGCGTCAACCCTGGCGGATCGCCCTATCTTACTGTCAATTTCTGCATTGCACTTGTCGGAACCTACCCTGAGCGCAGCTAGTTCCAGGGCTAGACAAGGTGCAACACTCAACGTTGCGAACACCTCAGCGGGCAGACATTGTCTGCCCGTTTAACGTTTGGTTTGGGTTGTTACAATGGCGTTTTCTCATGACTTTGAAGGTTACACAATTTCGCAACGAAGTGACAAGCCTTGGAGCCGTCCCGACTCCCGACTCCCGATTCCCTACTCCCCAGTTGAGGTCAAGGTTTGAGAAATACCCTTCAAAGTAATGTTTTCTCAATTCACGCCTAATGTGTATTGGATGTTCAAAGCTTGACCCTGCCATTGCTTTTCCCCCCTATTGCCTATTGCCTATTCCCTGTTCCCTTAACCCAGCAAGAGTTTCAGGCAATTCACATTAGACGTAATTCTGCAATGCGATACCTTGAAGCCCCAGAAGAATTTAACCGCGATGGCAAAGGGTTATTCCTTGCTGGGGGGATTACCGGATGTCCGAATTGGCAGCAGGCGATCGCGGAGCAATTGCACGGTTCGGACTGGACGCTTCTCAACCCGCGCCGCACTAATTTCCCGATCGGCGATCGCGATGCAGCCGCGCAGCAAATTGAGTGGGAATACAAGCACCTGCGTTTGGCCGCTGCAATTCTCTTTTGGTTTCCCAGCGAAAGCCTTTGTCCGATTTCTTTGTACGAGTTGGGAACTTGGTCAATGACCGATAAGCCCTTGTTTGTGGGCGTACATTCCAACTATCCTCGCCGGCAAGACATCGAGGTTCAAACCGCTTTAGTGCGTCCGGAGATTGAGATTGTTTATTCTTTGTCAGAGTTAGCGAACCAGGTTCTTCGAGCAGAATCGATGCGCCATTTTGCATAAATTGAAGGGTCCGCCCCTAAGTATTATGGGAAGATGTGCCAAAGCCAAAGGAAAGTATCGATGCGAATAACATCAATCGCTCGGATCTCTCAATATCATAAAAATACTTGTCAAAAAAATTTTTTTTGTTTAAGATTAAAACCATCATCTTCAGTAAACGATGTGAGTTGCATCGAAACAAGTCAAAGATTCTCTAAGATGAGCTTTTCCAGGTGCAAACGCCCCGATTGAGATCTCGGAACTACCACTCACCAGACAAAACTCAACGCGCCGGTCAAGACAATGACAAAAGCGTGCAAGAAAAAGACTTTACCTCAGTAGTGTTCGGAACATTTGAACGACAGGCATCGGTTTTTGTGCCTTAGTTCTGACTGTCTAGAAATCTCGAACCTTAAAGGTGCGAACTAGTACCATCCTCAATCTTTGGGGAGATAGTTTGGTGCGCCTCTGTAGGGACTGACTATAGCACTCTAAAAAGGAATCAATACCCCATGAATACTCAAGCACAGGCAGCTTGCCTCCACCACTTGTTTGAAGTGCAAGTTGCGCGATCGCCCAATGCAATTGCAGTTGTTTTTGAAGGGCAGAAATTAACGTATCGACAGTTAGACGCTAGGGCCAATCAAGTGGCTCGCTATTTACAAAAGTTAGGTGCCCAACCAGAAATGCTGGTGGGAATCTGTATCGAGCGATCGCTCGAAATGCCGATCGGGATTCTGGGCATTCTCAAAGCCGGTTGCGCCTACGTCCCCTTAGATCCGGCCTATCCTCAGAAGCGTCTGGACTGGATGTTGAAAGATACGCAAATGCCCATTTTGCTCTCTCAACGTTCCGTCGCTGACGCACTACCGTCTCATCAAGCGCGGGTTATTTGTTTGGAGGATGATTGGGACGCGATCGCTCGCGAAAGCCCTGAAAATCCCAGTACAGCCGTCTGCAACGATAACCTTGCCTACATCATCTATACCTCTGGATCGACCGGAACCCCGAAGGGCGTACAAATTCCCCATCGCAACGCGGTCAATCTCATTCAATCTCTGCAATCCGTACCGGGGCTGACCGCACAAGATATCCTGCTGGCGGTGGTGACGATTACCTTTGATATGTCTGTTCCCGAACTGTTCCTCCCCTTAAGCGTGGGGGGACGAGTGGAAATTGCCTCGCGGGAAGTAACCGCCGATGGCAAGCTGCTGGCAGAGGCATTGCAGACATCCGGGGCTACGGTGATGCAGGCGACCCCAGCCACCTGGAAACTGCTCCTGCGATCGAGATGGGAAGGCAACAAGCAATTGCGAATGTGGTGCGGCGGCGAGGCCCTACCGCGCCAGCTTGCCGATCGCTTGCTCGAACGGGGGCATTCCCTCTGGAATCTCTACGGCCCTACGGAAATAACGGTTTATGCGACGGGCTATCAAGTGGAAGTGGGAAAGGAACCAATTACCATCGGCTATCCCGTTGCCAACGCAGAGATCCATTTACTCGACGAGCAGTTGCGGCCCGTGCCGACGGGGGAGAAGGGAGAGTTGTACGTCGGCGGGGTTGGCGTTTCCAGGGGATATTTGCACCGTCCCGATTTAACGGCCGAACGATTTATTGCCAATCCCTTCAGCGAGGTGGGCGATCGCCTTTACAAAACGGGAGATCTCGCTCGCTACGGTGCTGACGGCAAGATTGAGTACCTCGGTCGCATCGATCACCAGGTGAAAATTCGCAGTTTCCGCATTGAGTTAGGCGAAATTGAGGAGACGCTCTCCCAACATCCGGAGGTTCACGAAGCAACGGTTACCACTTGCCCTGATATTGCCGGCGAGCAACAACTGGTTGCCCATATTGTTCCCGATCGCCCCACGGAAGCGCAACAATATTCGACGGCACGCGCCTCGCTCATTCGGCACATTCGCAGTTTCCTGCGGCAGCAACTCCCCGACTACATGATTCCCGCCCGCTTTGTGTTGCTCAATGCGCTGCCTCTCACCCCCAATGGCAAGGTGGATCGCAAGGCCCTTCCCTGTCCCGATCGCCGCCGGCCGGAACTGGAAGCCGGTTGGATTGCCCCGCGCACCCCAGTCGAGCAAGAACTTTCCCAATTGTGGGCAGAAGTTTTGGGGATCGAACAAGTAGGCGTGGGCGACAGCTTTTTCGAGTTGGGAGGACATTCTCTGCTGGCGACGCAATTGCTGTCGCGACTGCGCGATCGCTATCGGGTTGAAATTCCCTTGCGTCGTCTGTTCAACGAGCCGACGGTTGCGAAGTTGGCGGGCTTTCTGGCAGGGATCGATCGGAATCAGTCCGCACCCTCGCCAACCGTCATGGCGACTCGCAAAGAAGGGCAAGATTTACCCCTTTCCTTTGCCCAACAGCGGTTGTGGTTCCTCGATCGCTTGGAACCCAATAACCCGGTTTACAATGTCTGCGAAGCCGTTCGCCTGCAAGGTTCCCTCAATCTCCAAGTGTTGGAGAACAGCCTTCAGGAGATTGTCCGGCGGCACGAAGTTCTGCAGACGGTCTTTGCCACGGCGGGGGAGCAACCCGTGCAGGTCATTCAGCCTGACGTGTCGTTCGCTCTCTCGGTTATCGATCTGTCATCGCGTTCCCCCGAAGATCGGGAGTCAGAAGCGAAGGCGATCGTCGCTCAAGAAGCGCGAAAACCCTTTAACCTCGCCAAAGGGCCGCTGTTCCGAGCCACCCTGTTACAACTAGACGAAGAGAACAGTATCTTACTCCTCGTCCTCCACCACATCCTTTGCGATGACTGGTCTTTAGGCTTGTTGTATCGGGAGTTGGGCATTCTCTACAAAGCCTTCTCTCGCGGCCGTCCGTCCCCCTTACCCGAACCCACACTTCAGTATGCGGATTTTGCCCTCTGGCAGCGGCAATGGTTGCAAGGCAAAGTTCTCCAACAACAACTCGCTTACTGGCAGGGGCAATTGTCGGCAATGACGCAACTGCGCTTGCAGGGCGATCGCTTTGCCCTTCTGCAGCCGGAGGAAGGAGATCTTACAAGGGAATGTTCTTCACAAATTGCGGCATTGCCCTCAGAAACTCGTCAATTCCCCAACAACTCGAACTCCGACGAGTCAACCCTTACGTCGGGGGTCCGGGGGGGGCGTAACGCCCCCGGTGGGGGGTCTGGGGGGCAAAACCCCCCAGAAAACCTGGGTTTGAACGAGTCAATTGAAAATCCAGCCAGCATCCACCTGAAAGGGAAGGAAGATGCCAAGAATATAGCCCGGAACACTCCGGAAGGAGCGCGTCACTACTTTACCCTCCCTCAAGAGTTAAGCGCATCATTGCAAACTTTAGCCTCTCAAGAAGGTGCCACGCTCTTCATGCTCTTGCTCGCCGCCTTTAAGGTGTTGCTCTTCCGCTATACGCGACAAGAGGATATTGCGATCGCTTCTCCGGTTGCCAACCGCCATCGGGGAAATGTCGAGTCGCTCATCGGTTTCTTTGTCAATATTTTGATGTTACGAACCCGCCTCTCTGGGTCGTCTGGGTTCCGGCAACTTCTACAACAGGTGCGAGAGGGGGCCCTGGAAGCCTACGCCTATCAAGATTTGCCCTTCGAGAAACTGGTCGAGGCGCTGCAACTCGAACGGCAAAGCAGCGGCCAGCCTTTGTTCCAAGTCCTTTTCGCCCTGCAAAATAGTCCGCCGCTGGCCGAGTTGGATTTGGTGGGGGTCGAGACGGCTGCTGTGGAAATTGATAATGGGACGGCTAAGTGCGAGTTGCTGCTTCAACTCGCCGAAACGCCGGAAGGATTGCAAGGATATTTTGAGTACCGCACGGATTTGTTTGACTCCGGGGCGATCGCGCGAATGGCAGACCACTTCCAAGTGCTGCTCGAAGGCATCGCCGCCAACCCCGATCGCGCTCTCGCGGACTTCCCTCTCCTCGCTGCTTCCGAACGGCATCAACTGCTGTTTGAGTGGAATCAGACCCAAGCGGACTCCCCTCGCGATCGCTGCATCCACCAGTTTTTTGAGGCGCAAGTTGAGCAACAACCGGACGCGATCGCCCTCGTCTGTGGCGAACGACAGCTCACTTACCGCCAGTTAAACGAGCGAGCCAATCAACTTGCCCATCACCTACAATCTTTGGGAATTGGGGCCGATAAGCTGGTTGGGGTTTACTTAGAGCGATCGCCAGACACGATCGCGGCAGTTTTAGGGGCAACCAAAGCCGGAGGTGCCTACGTTCCCTTCGACCCCCACTGGCCACAAGAACGGCTGCATCAGATCCTCTCCCGCCAAGAAATTAGCTGCATTGTCACCCAGCAATCCCTCCTCCCCGTCGTCCGCGAGTTGCAATGGCAGTATCCGACTCTGAATCATGCAATTTGCCTGGATGCGGATGCGTCCCAACCGCCTCCCGAAGCAGTCGATCTCGATGCCGTGCGCTTGTTGTGGGATCGAGTTGCCGAGGAGGGGCGCGATCGCGTTACTGCTGGCGGATTTGTTAGCAGTTACACGGGGGAACCCTTCTCGGAAGCGGAAGTAGACGAGTATGTGGAGCGGGTGGCAACCCTCGCTCAACCCTACCTCGGCCCCGACAAGCGAGTGCTGGAAATTGGCTGCGGTTCCGGACTGATTTTCGAGGCGATCGCGCCCCACATTGACCATTACACCGGCCTCGATCCCTCCGAAGCGACCCAAACTCGAAACCGCCAGCGTTGGGGAGACGCAGAGTGGGTGACGGGATTCGCACACGAACTGGATTCCTTGGGCGATCGCCGCTTTGACCTAATTATCCTCGCGAGTACGGCACAATTCTTCCCCGGTTACGGCTATCTCCAGCAGGTGTTGAAACTGGCGGAACAGCGGTTAAATCCCGGCGGGGCAATCTTGCTCGCCGACCTCCTCGACGTTCGCCAAAAAGCCGACTTCCAGGAGTCTCTGGCCGAGTGTCCCAATGGGACGGCGACTCAGCTCAATAGTGGGTTGTATGTGGATGAATCCTTCTTCGAGCAGTTACCGGCGAAGCTAACAGAGTTAGGTCGGGTTGCCATTGCCAAGCGAACCGCAGGATTCCACAACGAACTGTGCTATCGGTTCGATGTCGTTCTCGAAAAAACAGCGGGCCAACGATCGGTTCCCCTTGCACCCCAGAAACGGGTGTGGACGAACTGGCATCTGAAGCGACAGCCGCAGCACAATCCGGCGATCGCGACGACTGCGGAAAATCTTGCCTACATCATCTACACCTCCGGTTCCACCGGCGTTCCCAAAGGGGTAACAATTTGCCACCGTTCTGCGGCTAACTTAATGGATTGGGTCAACAAAACCTTTGCCGTCGGGCCGCGCGATCGCCTGCTCTTTGTCACCTCACTCTGTTTCGACCTCTCGGTTTACGACATCTTCGGCGTGTTGGGTGCGGGGGGATCGCTGCACATTGCCTCGGACTCCGAGCAAAAAGACCCCGAACGGCTGTTGGGGCTCCTGTGCGAGGAACCCATTACCTTCTGGGACTCGGCCCCCGCTGTTCTCCAGCAACTCGTTCCCTTCTTCCCAACGGTCATTCCCGGCGGCGAGCAAATGGCTCTGCGCTTGGTTTTCTTGAGCGGCGACTGGATTCCCATCACCCTCCCCGATGCCGTCCGTTCTGCCTTCCCCGCCGCGCAAATGGTTAGTCTTGGCGGGGCCACAGAAACCAGCATTTGGTCGAACTACTACCTCATCGACAAGGTACATCCCCAGTGGCCGAGCATTCCCTACGGCAAACCGATTCAAAACGCTCAATATTACGTGCTAGACGATCGCTTTCACCCCTGTCCCATTGGCATCGCTGGGGAGTTATACGTTGGCGGCGATTGCTTGGCATTGGGTTACGCTGGCGATACGGTGAAAACGAACGAACGGTTTATTGCCAACCCCTTTAGCGACGATCCGAACGCTCGGATGTATCGCACGGGAGATCTCGCACGCCATTTAAGCGATGGCAACCTGGAGTTTCTCGGTCGCATCGACAGTCAGGTGAAGATTCGCGGTTTCCGCATTGAGTTAGGGGAAATCGAGACGGCGATCCGGCAGCATCCCGCCGTTCGCCACGCTGCCATTGTGGTGCGAGAAGATACGCCAGGAAATAAGCGTCTGGTTGCCTATGTCGTGCCGGGGAAAGAGGTGGAGCGCTGTCACTTGCGCTCTTACCTTCGGGATAAACTGCCGGGGTACATGGTTCCGGAAGCTTTCGTTTTGCTGGAGGCGTTCCCTCTCACCGCCAATGGCAAGATCGACCGCAAGGCACTCCCCGCACCCCAGGACATTTCTGAGGTCAAGCGCGACTTTGTGGCCCCGCGCACTCCCCTAGAGCAGCAGGTGGCGCGAATCTGGTCGGAGGTTCTGGGTATCGAACGGATTGGGATTGAGGATCGCTTCTTTGAGTTAGGGGGGAACTCCCTGCTCGCGGCCCGCGCGATCGCGCGTCTGCAAGACCACTTCGAGATAGAGATGCCAGTTAAATACCTGTTCGAGCAGCCCACAATTACCGGGTTGAGCGCCACCATTGAACGGTTGCGTCAAGGGGAACTCGCGGCAGTTTCTAGCACCACCGATCTCAAGGCGGAGGTTGTTCTCGCCGAAGATATCGTCCCCACTGGGAAAGCGGTAGAGTTCCCGCGCGAACCCCGCCAGATCCTGCTCACCGGAGCGACGGGATTCCTCGGTGCTTTCCTCCTCGACGAACTGTTGCGGGAAACCCAGGCTACCATTTACTGTTTGGTGCGATCGCCCAACCGCCAAGCGGGACAGCAAAAGTTACAGCGCATTTTGGAGCAGTATTTGCTCTGGAACCCCAGCCAAGAGTCACGCATTATTGCCCTACCAGGGGATTTAGAAAAACCTCGTTTGGGACTGAAAACCGAGCAGTTTGAGGAACTGGCGCGAGAAGTGGACAGTATCTACCACAGTGCAGCTCAGGTAAATTTTGTCAAGCCCTACTCGATTATTAAAGCGGCGAATGTTGCGGGAACGCAGGAGATTCTCCGGTTTGCCGGATCGGGGAAAATCAAACCCCTGCACTACGTCTCCACCGCCGGGATTTTCGGCCCCTCCAGCCACTTTATCCAGAACCATCCGCCGCTGACGGAAGAGACGGATTTGATGGACTACGCCGATTATGTGGCTCTCGATATTGGCTACTCTCAGAGTAAGTGGGTGATCGAACAACTGATCGCGATCGCGCAGTCGCGAGGATTCCCGATTTCGGTGCTGCGTCCCGGTTTCCTGTTGGGAGACACCCGTCGGGGAGTGATGAATACCAAGGATTTTTGGTCGCGGTATATCAAAGGCTGCATTCAACTGGGAAGTTTCCCCAACTTCAGCAACCAGAAGCAGGAGTTTATCACCGTCGATTATGCCAGCCGCGCGATCGTGCATCTGTCCAAACAGCCAGAAGCGATCGGCAAAGTCTTCCATCTCACGCCTCCCGACCATAACCCGACGACTGTTGAGTTATTCGAGTTAATTCGGGAGTGCGGCTACCCGCTCAAAAAACTTCCCCCCGACCAGTGGAAGGAAGAGTTGATCCGACAGACACGACAGTCTTCGGAGAACGCGCTCTATCCCCTCCTCCCGGTCTTCCTCGAAAAACCCTACCGAGGCGAACTGACAATTATGGAACTCTATCAGAACACGCCAGAGTACCGCTGCGACAACGCTTTAGCGGGACTTTCTGGAACTGGGATTACCTGTCCATCGATTAACCGAGAGCTGCTGGAGATGTACTTGTCGTACCTGCATAAGATTGGTTTCTTGCAAGCACCGCGAGTCCTTCAGCTCACTTAAAACGCTTATTAACCTCACACCGACCCGGTTTTTCAAATTGTAAAAGCCGGGTTTTTTCTGGCGCGATCGCTTGTGAGGTTAGTGGGACTTTGACAAAAAACAAGCCCAAGAAGGGCTGAAAGCCTTATCTCTCAATTGTTTTAGATCGAATGCGATCGCAACTCAGCTAGAAGGAGGCCCTCTCTTTCGCTTTTATACATAAATTACACTTATCTTTTAGAGGCAATAAGAGAGGACTGTTTTCAATAAACCCCTTCTTTTCGGTCTGTCGGGGTTTTGAAACAGAGAGCGATCGCCTCAAGGCATAAGTGGTGAGAGGTTGAGCATCTAATACCGGTAACTTTCACTCTCGGAGACAGAGGTTTAGGAAGCTTGAATAAGCTGGGCTGATGTGTCGATATATAAAGATGAAGTGAGAGAAAAACCCCAACCAAGCGATAAGGGCTTTTCATTTGGAACTACGCCTAATACTAGAGAAGCTGTCATATAGTGTCACTGCCTCTAGAACACTTGACGCATCTACAGTTCAGCAACCTCTGCACTTAACTTTTCGTTGTGCCGACTTCTGAATATACCAGGAATTTATGCGAAAGAGGGTTGATTTCAAAGCTCAAAATTAATCAGAAATAAAAAAAAATGGATAAGATTTAAGCTCCACAGATTAATATTTTTTGCTTTGAGAAATGACATCGAATATGGGTTGCTGAATATGGAACGGTATTTGATTTGTACTTAGTTCTCTGAGAAAAAACTTGCTTGACGGTAGTGCTGATTTTGGCTTGACATAATTCCAGAATTTTCGATAGCTTTCTATTGACTTATTATAAGCTATTTCGATATCTTTTTTGCTTACGTATATATAATTATCTCCAATACTATTTATGACCACTCCATTAAATAACAAGATCTCTCTTCCGAATTGATCTACTATTTTTTTGTTGCTTCCTCCAGCATATATATCTTTTTCTTTTGCTATTAAGGACTGAAAAACAATAGTGAAATCTCCTGACTTTGAATTAACAATCTTGCGATAAATTAATTGATTTAATTCTGTCGAATTTGCTTTGGTTGCTGTTGCTAACAAACCAGAAATTCCATCGTCACAGATGAAATCAGGAGCTACGACTGTTCTATAATCAAGATATCTATTTCGACTAACAAGGAATGGCCAAACTTCTATAGGCATAAAATAAATTATTCTTTAATAATAAACTAGTTGAATCGTGACTCTAATTATTTTCTTTGCATCCACTTTTGTTGATAATTCTTAGCTTTATTTCACTATCTTCACTCAACTTTTGATTTTCTAAATCATTAATTGCTAAGCTTATAGGATGAAAGCTTAATTCTAATACATTGTCTTCTTTTAAGAGTTTGATTGTTGGCTTATTGTTACCATCTTGATTTTCATGTTCTTGGTTCTTCAAATTTCTAGAAGGATCTATCTTTAGAAGCCCGCTGATATATATATTTGACTCATCCGAATAACCTTTTTTTAGTTCGCTTAACTGTTCGACAATCTCACCTTTTTCAGCTTCTAATCCTTTCTCTTTTACCAGCAGGTGTTTTTTCTCAGTAGTAGTAGCACATCCCAGCACAATAGATTCTCCAAACAAAGCTCTTTCAAGAATCAAAATAAAAGAAATTATTAATATTGATCCTAGAGTCAAGAGTAAAGTCCTATGACTTTTCCTAGATCTGGAAATGTTTTTTCTGGATTTAAAATAGCTTTTTCTGAATTCAATATTGTCAGCTACACTAGTGCTATTTGAAACCGATTTCAAAGTCTTAGGAGTAAGATTTAAAAGTGGCAATGTCTCCAGTTCGACAGGATTGATTATATTTTCTACGTCAAAGTTAAATGCTTGAGAAGAAGTTGGAGAAGCAGGATCAACTAAGTTCCAAAATTTTTTATAGCTAACAGCTAATAGTTGATGAGTTTTTTGAAAATCCTTATCTGAGATAGGAAAGTATTCTTTGATCCCTTGAACAACAAGACCCTCAAAAATATAAATTTCTCGACCAAACTGATCTTTGAGAACATTATTTTCTTTAGAAGAATTAATATCTTTTTCAGTTGCCACAACAACTCGAAAAACAATAGTGAAATCACCTACTTTTGAAGCAAGAATATTACGAATAATACCTTGTCCTGGATTTGTCAAGTCTCCTTTTGTCGCTCTTGCGAGTATATTTGGAATTTTGGCTTCATGAATAAAATCAGGAGCTACGACTGTTCTATAATCAAGATATCTATTTCGACTAACAAGGAATGGCCAAACGTTAATACTCATGATTTGTTGTGTTTTCTTGTATTTAGGTTATACCGTTTTTAAAAATCATTCTGCTTTACTTGGATATTAACCATGCTTTGAGTGTTTTGAAGAAATGTACAAACTGCTCTTGGTTTATATTGGGGAGCGTCATATCACCTCCCAAGTTAGCTTCAGGATACTTCTTCTCAAATTCTTGAATGTAGCCAACAAATGTGTCAATCAAGTAGCTAAAAGCGGTTCTTGAATCATTCACTTGTCTCCGGCGTTCAGCTCTTTGTTTTCGATTCAATAGTTTTCCTCTTATTATTGAATCTGGTATTAGTTCTAATAAAAAGAAAAACTTATTTTGTATTGATTTCTCGAATCTTTTATTTTCTCTGTTCATATCATTATAATAAGCAACCACCTTGTCAATTAAAACATAGCTAATCAAAATTTCTAGTTGAAATGGCTTAGGCACTAAGTCAAGATTTTTCCTCATACTGCCATCAGGCTCAGGTGAAGCAAAACCAGCACCAACTGAACTTACAGGAATTAGGCGAACAGGAGAACCAGCATTCACTCTCTGGTCGACTAATCGTTTAAACTCCACACATTTAGTCTCCAAGCATTTCCGTGCTTCTTTAAGAGAATACTTTCCCTCAAACAAGTCCCATTTTGTAATTACAAAATGGACGGGATTTTTCCTAACACGATTGGCTAATTGAATCGTGTTAGGAAGATCTCTCATCAGCCATCTTGCAACATATTCATCATCTAAACTAAAATTTGTTTTGATATATTTCAATAAGTAATAGCCATCAATAAGTACAATGACAGCATCTGCATTTGGAATTGCTTTTCGAAAATAAAAGAAATTTGAATCTTCTTCTTCCTCAAGTTTATCTGTAAGTAATCCTCCACCATAATCTAAATAAACAAACTGACATACTGGATAATTCTCAAGCTCCTGTGTTTTGACATGACAGGTAAAACACCACTTGTTTACATTTGTTCCTGTTCCTTGAGGCCAGAGTTTTTGATTTACGATTTGCATATAAATGTTGTTCAGTTCTTGTTGCTGCCTAAAACTTTCAACTTCTAGAAAGATTCCTTCCTTTGTCGGCAAAGACATCTGTCTAAAAAGGCTTGCTAGAAATATCGTTTTTCCTGCGCCAGATGCACCTAAAGTGATGATATTATATTTATGCATTTTTGAGTATCTATTTGCAAAGTGCTTTGGTTGTGTTTAAGTGTAAAAGATTTAATGTAAAATCACTTCAGAATCAGGAAAATCACGAGTTAATTTCTCTTCAATATAGAGAAAGCTTTTAACTGCACTTCTGAGAGCGGTTGTTTCATTTTGGACATTTTTAAGTGATAAGTCTTTAGCGTTTCGCAACTCATCCAACTTCTTTTCATGATTTTCAACTATTCTTCTTACTCCTGAAAATACAAGATTGTCAAATTGATTTGCTACTAGTTTTGCAAGCTCATCTTCTTCTTGCATAGCTATTGATACGATACCTTCAACAACTAAGTCGATAACGGGGCTGAGCATCAACATATTCTTTAAAAGTTTATGGGCAATACCTGTTTTATCAACATCTTGGTTGTAGATATTCTTTTCTTTCTTTACATTTTTAATAATATCTTGCTTAATACGATCTGGTATGACGCAAGAGATAGGAGCCTCGACATTAAAAGGACAAGGGACTGCTCCCTCATTTTTTCTCATGCTTCCATCAGATTCAGGTGAAGCAAAACCAGTACCTACTGAACTTATTGGTATTAGACGGACAGGAGATCCTTTTTTGTTACGCTCGAAAACAAATTCTTTAAAGACAAATATTTCAAGTAGCTGATTACAAATTTCTTTTAAAGAAAACTTACTTTCTAATAAGTCCCATTTACTTATTACAAATTGAACAGGTACTTCATGATTAGACATCCATTTGATAATTGCTGGCAACTCCTTGTTTAGGAAAACATTCAACTTTGGATCGTTGCTTTTGTTGCTCATCAATGCCAAAATCTTTTGTCCGTCTAAAAGACCGAGGATTGCATCAGAGCTTCTGATTTTTTCTTGTAATTCTGTGTCATCTTCATCCATGTCTGTGAACCGTCCACCGGCATAGTCAAAATAGATGAATTCACAAGCAAGATAATCATTAAGACTAGCTATATTTCTGACACGACAGATGAAAGACCACTCAGATATTTCACTGTATTTTGTTCCTGATGGCCAAATTCCTCCAGCAATTAAATCAGTATAAATTTTATTGAGAATATTTTGTTTTTGATGACTTTTAGTATCAAGAAAAAATCCATCCTCTCCTTGAATAGATAGATTCCTGAACATACTTGCGAGAAACACTGTCTTTCCAGACCCAGATGATCCTAGGGTTAGAATTCTATAGGTTTTCATTAGTCGCTATGCTCTGCGGGCCAGTTTTCTTATAGCCCTCCATTCAAGATTCCCTAAAGGAAACAGGATTTTATTTGTAAAGTTTCATGAATGAATTTAGGGTTTGAATTGCGAGAAAATTAATACAGTCTTAAAAGCTTATCCTCTGAGTCAAACAGCATTAGTGAGACTTTGACAAAAAAATAACCTCAAGAAGGGCAGAAAGTCTTATCTATCAATTGTTTTAGATCGAAAATGCATAAATCCTGGATCTGTATGGATTTGAGGCGATTTTACTCCCCTTGATGTATTTTCCTTAGTTGGCAAAGCTTTCAGCCCTTTTCAGAGGAAAAAACTTTCAAAGTCCCACTAAACCGCTCCTCGACGAACTTTTGGAAAATGCGAGACTGAATCTCGCGCGAGCAGCTTGCTGAGGCGCTCGAAATTCAACATCACCAGAGAGGGCTGAAACTTGGAGAAATTCTCGCACAACAAGGTTGGATCGAACAGGAAACGGCTGATTTTTTTGTCCGAGAATTACAACGATCGTGAGCGAATCTTTTTGGAAAATCGTGCCGATAGTTGAACTCTACACAAATAAAAGGAGCGCTAAACCTGCTAATTTGCGCGATCGCCTCGAAACTCAAACCCTCGAAACTCAGACAGCTTATTGCCGCACCAAGCGAACCCCTCCTTTTGGTGCAAGGGTTACGCCGCGACGCTGGGGTTTAATCGGTCGTGTGTCGGCGAGATGAAAAGAATCATTCGAGAGCAGAGTTGCCAAAACAAGCTTCATTTCGTACTGAGCGAGCGCCGAACCAATACAGCGACGAGCGCCGCCGCCAAATGGCATAAACTCATAGGGGGAAAACGGGTGCTGGAGAAAGCGTTCTGGCTTAAACTGTTGCGGCTGAGGGTATAACTCCTCTCGGTGGTGTAAGAGATAGATGCAACCCCAGAGCAACGTTCCTGACGCGATCGGATATCCCATGATTTCTATGGGTTCCATCGCCTCGCGGGGAAAGGTCAAAATGGCGACCGGAACGATCCGCAGGGTTTCATTGCAAACAGCGGTGAGGTAGGGAAGGCGAACGATCTCGGCGGGATCGGGAGCATCTCCTAAACTTTGCAGTTCCGATCGCAAGCGATCGCGCACCTCTGGGTGACGGTGAACCCAATACAACGACCAGGCGATCGCGGTCGCCGTGGTTTCGTGGCCGGCGAAAAGGAGCGTAATCAATTCGTCTCGCAACTCAACCTCCGTCATCGACCGACCCTCCTCATCCCGTGCGGACAGCAGCAAGGACAGAACGTCAGCGCGATCGCTCCGATCTTGAGTGCGGCGATCGGCAATTTCCGCATAGATAAGGCGATCGATGTCCGCTCGCTGGCGCAGAAAACTGCCCCAAGGACTCCAAGGCCCCAAATCTTTTTGCAAGCTGGGGAAGAAAAGCAAACTGTTACTCCAGGGAGACTCAAACCGCCCTAGAATCGAGGCTAGCAGGTGTTTGAGTTGTTGGTAGCGCTCTCCCTCATACACGCCGAAAACGGCTTTGAGAATCACCTCCAGGGAGATTTCTTGCATGGTTGCACGAGCCGTAAAAGGTTTTCCCCCTGGGATTTTTGCGATCGCTTGGCGGGTTGTCTCGACAATTGTTTGCCCGTAAGATCGCATCCGTTCCCCATGAAAAGGAGGCATCAACAACTTGCGATCGCGCTGGTGGCGATCGCCCTCCAGCATAAACACAGATGAGTCACCCACCAGCGGCTGAAGAATCCCATTGACGCGGCCGGGAGCGCTAAACACCGTCGTATCCTTGCTTAAGAGCTGTTGAATGCCTTGAGGATGGTTGACAAAAACCAAGATGTTGCCAAAACCCGCCAACTGCGACCGAAAGATATCCGGATATTGCCCCACCGCACTTTCCATGTAGCCAACCGGATCGGCAACCCACTGGAGTCTTTGAAAAAAAGCAGGACGCTCGATCGTTTTAATTTGTCTCATCCGTCGTTTTCAGGGGAAATGCACAACAATTTTTTTCATCCTAGCTTGTACATTCTTCAACTAATGCAAGTTCGACCAATCAAGCGAGTTACTGCCTTGGTGGCGAAGTGTTGAGTGCATTGCACTTACTTCCAAAAATTACTATCTACGCTTAATGCGAACGTAGAGGCTGAAACACCAGTCGCACCGCTATTGCCTATTCTCTCCCCCTAGCTAGGGTTTCAGGTAATCCACATCAAACGTTATCTATCAACACTTCAACCAGCGCTCCGTCTAACAAAAGTCTATCTAGCCAAAATGCCATGTGGAGTGCGACAATTCCCCAAAAAACAACCTGATACGAACGTTTGACGCTTTTCTGGCGTAATTTGCGCTGAGCAGCAAATCCTCCCAACCATCCCCCCGCTAATTCGCACAAATGTAGAGTTGATTCTGAAATTCTCCAGGCTCCCCGTTTTGCACGAGACTTATCCTCAGCATATAAGCCAAAGGTCAATAGACTCATTGCCGGGTAGAAAATGAGTGGAATAAGATTCGCAGTTGTCCCAGCTAAATACACCGAACCCGCCAAAGGCAAAAGAGATAGCAATATTACTCCCAAGACAGGGAAAGGATGCTGCCTAGAACCTTTAGATTTAGCTTGACTCTGCAACGATCGAGGGTGTGAAGCAGACTTACTTCTTGCCCCTGAAATAAAAGCTTTACAGGCACGAACCTTATTATCTCGATCGGAAGTGAGGCGATAGTAAATTGTGTCGCCTACTTGCGGACGGCGAGTTGCATCTTCGATTTCAGAAATGTGTAAGAAAACCTCTTGACTCCCATCAGCAGGCTGAATGAAGCCAAAACCTCGCTTATCTTTCCATTTAATAAGCTTTCCCCTGTGCAGGCCGGATTTCATTAGCCAATCCTAAGATAATAAAACTCAAAACTCTATAATTCAGAGCGGCCAATCTGTGTGAGTCTTGCCATGGCTCCAACCAGAAAGTGATGTTACTCACGTTTTCTAAGTTAGATAGGCAAGTTGGAATTGATTACTATTTTGTATCGGGCTGAAAAACTAGGGGAAATTATAACGTACCTTTTCGCAAAAGAGAGGGCAGAAGCAAGGCGCAAAGAAACCCGACCCTCCAATACAGAAATTGCTGCACGCCTCCCACGCTCTTCTTCAATTTAGCTTTGGGTTTCCTTCGACATCCCAGACCCACCAGAGAATGCTTGGAAGGTTGAATGTTGGATGGTAAAGTTTTGAAATTAACCTTGCTTAACAAAAAAACTGCAATCCAAATAGCTCACTCAACGACAGCAAAATCATGTCTACGACCGCCCAAGTCAATTCCCCCACAACCTTGCAAACCCCCGAACAAGAAACCCCCACACATCCCACCACCTTTTCGGTCGAAGAGATCCAAAAACTCTTACCGCACCGCTATCCCTTCGCCCTCGTCGATCGCATTATTGACTACGTACCGGGGAAAAAAGCCGTTGGGATCAAGAACGTCACCGTCAACGAACCCCACTTCCAGGGCCACTTTCCCGGCCGTCCCATTATGCCGGGAGTCTTGATTGTCGAAGCGATGGCTCAAGTTGGCGGCGTGGTGATGACGCAAATGCCAGGAATGGATGGCGGTTTGTTCGTCTTTGCGGGAATTGATAAAGTTCGCTTCCGCCGTCCGGTGGTACCGGGGGATCGGCTGCAGATGACCGTGGAACTTCTGCGCTTGCGGGGCCGTCGTTTGGGCAAGATGCACGGACGTGCTGAAGTGGATGGTTGCTTGGTCACAGAAGCCGAACTCATGTTTTCTTTGCTAGAGTAAAATCCAACTGACACCATCTATTCCCAACCTGCAACTCCTGAGTAGATGAGCAAGGGAAACCCAAAATTGTTAGCGCAGGATGCTTGTCCGCAACTCTCTGAAACCGTCGCCCTTCACCCAATCAATCCTTTCATCTTTTGTAGTTTGTGCAAACGCTAATTCACTCGACTGCTGTTATTCATCCCAAAGCTGACTTGCACCCCACCGTGCGGGTCGCTCCTTATGCAGTTATTGGAGAAAACGTTAAAATCGGCCCGCAAACCACTGTCGGCGCTCATGCTGTCATTGAAGGGCCGGTCGAAATTGGGATTGGCAATAAAATTTTTCCCGGTGCGGCTATTGGCCTGGAACCCCAAGATTTGAAATATAAGGGGGCCGCCAGTTGGGTCAAAATCGGCGATTACAATCAAATTCGCGAATACGTCACCATTAATCGGGCCACAGAAGAGGGAGAAGCCACGTTAATTGGCAATAATAATTTGCTGATGGCCTACGTTCACATCGCTCACAATTGCGTCCTCGAAGATGGCGTGGTGATGGCGAATAATGTGGCGGTGGCCGGTCACGTTCATATTGAGTCGAAAGCCGTGATTGGCGGCGTGTTGGGCATCCATCAGTTTGTCCGCATTGGTCGGCTGGCGATGGTGGGGGGAATGAGTCGCATTGACCGCGATGTACCGCCGTATATGTTGGTGGAGGGGAGTCCTTCGCGAGTGCGATCGCTCAACCTCGTCGGACTGAAGCGATCGGGGGCCGGTAAGACAGAATTAGCAGCACTCAAAAAGGCGTTTCGACTCCTCTATCGCTCCGATATGAGCTTTGGCGAAGCCTTGGAACAGCTTTATTTACTCGGAGATGGCGAGCAGTTGTCGCACTTGCGCCAATTTTTGCAAGGTTCTCTCGCACCCAACCGTCGCGGCCCAATTCCGGGGAAGAAGTAATTTTTCATTGAGCATTAGACATTGAAAATTCGGTTTTTCGCTGACGCTTAATGCGAACGAAGAAGCCCAAATTCCCACTGTGCCGTTATATCCATTCCCCGACTCTCGGCTTCCGATTTCCTTGTTCTAAGAAGGGTTCGGAGAATCCATATTAAACGGAATTTATAAATTGCTATGCGTATTTTTATTAGTACAGGGGAAGTGTCGGGGGATTTACAGGGTGCTTTGCTGATTGAGGGGTTGAAGCGTCAGGCAAAGGCGATGGGGATCGAGTTAGAGCTTGTTGCCTTGGGAGGCGATCGCATGGCCGCAGCAGGAGCAACGCTCTTGGGGAACACGGAGGGAATTGGCTCGGTGGGGTTGCTCGAAGCACTGCCGTTTATCTTACCCACGCTCCAAATTCAGCGTCGTGCCAAGCAATATTTGCGAGACAATCCGCCGGATTTGATTGTTTTGATTGATTATGCTGGCCCTAATGGAGAAATTGGCAAATATGTCCGCCAGCATTTACCTCAAGTGCCGATGCTTTACTATATCGCTCCCCAATACTGGGTTTGGTCAGCACCTCCAACGCTTGCCAGTCGCATTGTGAAGGTAACGGATCTAGAGAAGATCTTGCAGGTAATGGATCGCCTACTGGCTATTTTCCCGGAAGAGGCGCGTTTTTTTGAGAAGAGGGGGGTAGATGTGTGCTGGGTCGGTCATCCGCTGCTGGATCGAATGCAGAAGGCCCCCAGTCGAGAAGCGTCTCGCGCCTCCCTTGGCATTCAACCCGACCAACTGGCGATCTCGCTCTTCCCGGTTTCTCGCCGCCAGGAAGTCCGCTATCTTTTTCCCGTCCTCTTTGAGGCGATGGGGCAACTTCAGGAAAAACTGCCCCAAGTCCATTTTCTCATTCCCCTCTCCCTCCCCGCGTATCGCCAGCCCATAGAGGCGCAGTTAGAGCGTCATGGCATTAAGGCTACAATCCTGGAAGGAAGAAGCTTAGAAGTGATGGCAGCGGCGGATCTGGCGATCGCCAAGTCAGGGACGGTGAATTTAGAAATTGCTCTCATGGAAATTCCCCAGCTCGTTCTCTATCGCGTTAATCCAATCACGCTGTGGCTGGCTCGCAAGTTGTTCAAGTTTGCAACTCCCTTCTTGTCACCCGCCAATTTGGTGGTTATGGAACCGATTGTCCCAGAACTGTTTCAGGAAAACGCTACGCCAGAACGAATTCTTCAGGAGTCTTTGGACTTGCTGCTTAACTCCGAACGCCGCCAGGAGATGTTGAAGAATTATCGGCGGATGCGCGACTGTCTGGGAGAAGTGGGAGTGTGCGATCGCGCCGCACGAGAAATTTTGGAGTTTTCGAGGTGAGAATATAGAGTTGACATCCTTACCGGGCCAGTGGTGCGCTATTTAAAAGTATTTTATGGAACCCTTCAATAATGTCGTATGCTCTTCTCTGTATGCTTTTAGAGAAATACTGAGATAGTTACAAGAATGTCTTATGTCACAATCCTGGGTGCTGGCAAAATTGGCTCCGCCATCGCCAAACTCCTTCATCGCAGTGAAGATTACACTGTGCTTGTTGGCGATCGCGATGCTCAATCCTTGGAACGCTTAAGCGCATCAGTTCCCGTCAAAACTTTTACAGTCGATGTTACTGATGAAGAGGCGATCGCGGAAAAACTAGAAGGCCAGGACTGCGTTGTCTCTGCTTGTCCCTATTCAGTTAATCCAGGTATTGCTCGGGCGGCGGCTAAAGCTGGAGCGAGCTATTTTGATTTGACCGAAGACATCGAAACAACTAACGCCGTTCGCTCCATTGCCGAAACTGCTCCCGATCGTTTAGTTTTTGCACCTCAATGCGGTCTAGCTCCTGGTTTTATCGGTATCCTCGCTCACTCTCTTTGCAGAGGCTTTGAGAAGCTTGACGAGGTAAAAATGCGCGTCGGTGCTTTACCCCAATATCCCTCGAATAGGATGGCGTACAATCTCACCTGGTCTACAAAAGGTTTAATCAACGAGTACTGCAATCCTTGCGAGGCGATTCAAAACGGTCGTAGGATCGAGGCAATTCCTTTGGAAGAGATAGAACATTTCTCTCTCGATGGCGTAAAGTACGAAGCTTTTAATACTTCTGGTGGCTTGGGAACTCTTTGCGAAACGCTTGCAGGGCAGGTACGAACTCTCAACTACAAAACCGTGCGCTATCCAGGACACCAGTACCTCATGTCTTTTTTACTCAAAGAACTACACTTAAGCGATCGCCAGGAACTCCTGCGAGAAATCTTGGAAAATGCTATCCCGATCGTCAAGCAAGATGTGGTTGTTATCTTCTGTACGGTTACGGGCTGGAGAAATGGTCGTCTACAACAAATCAGCGATGCTCGCAAGATTTATCCCCTGAATTGTGATGGAGAAACTTGGAGCGCGATTCAGCTTACCACTGCTGCCTCCCTTTGTGCGGTTTTGGATATGTATCTCAATGGAGAAATTTCCCACGGCGGCTTTTTAAAACAAGAGCAAGTTAATCTAGAGGCTTTCCTCGCTAACCGTTTCGGTCGTTACTATGCTGAGAACAGCGCTCGGCTCGCAACTTCAATCTCTTAAACTGCTTCGGGATCGAGAACCTGTTCGCTCGCTGGTAAAAACATGACCGATTGCCCTATGAAACTCTTGATTGGAGTAAAATGCCTGAAATAAAACCGAATGAATGGTTACAGTGGATCTGTTCCAGTCAAAATTTTGACGAACTCCGCGAGAACTACGATCGATGGGCCGATCGGTATGAAGCAGATATTAGTGGAGTGTGGGAGCCAGTCCCTCTCGCTGCAGCACTAATGCTAGCAGAGTATATGGGCAGCAAGCAGGATGTTGTTCTCGATATTGGGGCTGGAACCGGCCTTGCAGGTGTTGCTTTGACGGCGTTGGGATTTGAACGGATTATCGGCATTGATATCTCGCCGGCCATGCTCGCTCAAGCGTCTGCAAAAGGTGCATACCAATCCTTGGTTTGCTGCGAGATCGGCGATGAGCGATTTCAAAGCCTGGAGAGCGCGAGCGGCGCGATCGCGACAGGAGTCTTTGCTGAAAACCATGCGGGCCCCACAGAACTGAAAGCATTACCACAAAAGATCGCATCGGGAGGAATCTTTGTCTTCACAGCACGCCAAAGCTTTTTGCCCAAACTTCAGAATGTACTGAACCAATCAGGATGGACTCTTCTCGATTCTAAGGTGATGCCGATTTACGACGATCCCATATGCCTGCAAGCATACAAAGTTGTGCACACAGCCTAAACCATAAAGCAAATAAAAATCGGGTCAAAAATGAGTTCAGAATTAAACAAACTCGAACAAGTCAACAAAGAATTAGAGAAGATTCGTACTCTGAGTCGCCAGGAATTGCTTGAGAGGCAATTAATTCAGGAGAGCCAAGAGTTAGTTCATCGAGTGGGGGCAACCCACGAAACCGCACAAAAGCTTCCCTTCAAAAAGTTATACCTGCCAATGGCTCGCACGGGTATCTTAGAGCCACAAAAGTCGGTCGATGAGACTCATCGAGCAATCCAGATTCTCTTACCCGGTACAGGAACAACTTTTTCGGTTGCCGAGACGTTGTGCGATATTGCGGGAACCTTTCACGGCCGTAAAAGCAAAAACCGAGGACGAGGACGCAAGAGCAACCAAAGTTTGCTGACCCAATTGCTACCAGATGGCAAGACGTTCCGCGTTGCCTCTTTTCCCACCGATCTACCTCTCAACGGCATGGGATCGGATGCGGCCTTTGAATTTGCCAGCAAGCAAGGTTTGATAGCTGTCATTCGTCACGTCCATCTCGTACTGTCGCGACTTTATCCCGACCGTCCGGTTTTTATTGCGGGACGCAGCCAAGGAGGAATTGCTTCTATACTGTATGCCCAGCATTATGACGATCTCGCCGGAGCCATTGCCGTTAATCCTCCCCATCCTGACCCAGAACTGTTTCAATTTACTGTGACCTATTTAGAGAGTAAGGCTGGGGTTTTGGCCGACCTTCTTCATGCTCCAGGCGTGACGCTACATCATTGCAGTTGGGACGCTTACAAGACTTTCACCCCTTCCTTTGACTATCCCTCACAGAAATCGCTATCTCCAATCCTGGTTTTGGTTAGCTTGGGCGACCCTTTCAACCTATTTCCCCAGTACGCCCATGCGCTGAAAGCATTTGCAGAAAATGACGAGAAATGTCAGTTACACATCCTTGATGCGGGACATAATCTTTGGGATCGGAAATCGGTAGAGACTTATCGAGAAGTCATTTCTTTACAAGCTCGGTTTATGTTAAGCCAGATGAAATAGAGGCAAATTCCGAGCATTAAGTTCATCTCTCTCTTCAACCTGAGAGCGCGAACCCAGCGTCAGAGGTTGCAACCCGATGCGGGTTGACGGGTGGAAATCTCACTTTCCGCCCTTTTTTGATGCTTGATTCCCGCGCACTAACTCCCAACCCCCCATTGTTTCACCCACCGACTTCCATCAATGAATCGTGTTGAGAGAATGCCATCGGATTTTTCGATAAACCGGTTCCGCACCTTCTGCTCCTCAATGCGATAGCTTTCCCACAACTTTCTCCTCTCTCTTGAGAAGTCTAAAGAAAACCTTAAAGAACGCAACCATACAATTCCCTAAAGGATACCTTACATTAAGGAGCAATAAATCCTAGCCAAGTAATAGAGTTTTCGATCGATCTGATTGATCCCCAACTAGTTTTAACGGATAAATCCCAAGAAAACACAAAAACAACTTGCGTTCAACCCAGTTTTTTATTTCGCTTTATGCTTGCAGATTGCGTTCCAATCCGTAGTAGATCTTGACATCTATTAGCGACCCGCAATGCAATCTTCAAAATTCTAGATGACAATCGAGTTCCCCAACCCGAAAGCACCATGAAAAATGAAAGTTTTTTTACATCTACTTGCCGGTGTTGCGCTTACTTTTCGCCGGAAGGACGGCGAGGGGGAGCGTGCAAACAACTCGGAGTTTCGGTGCGAGGGTGCTGGAAAGCTTGTAGCCTGGGGGTTCCGGCTTTTGCCCGCCAAAGCGAGGGCGATCGCATTGGCGAGCAAATTGTCCATCTAGAGCATTCTCTAGCCCTAAATTTGGACTTTTCCGCCGATTCCCCAGAAGTCGGATTGCCTTCTCTCGATGAGAGTTCTAATCGAGAAACCGCAACCGCAGCTTAATGAAATCGGCGAAGCGAAAGATCTGACCGTTATGGCAGCCAAGGATATTGCCGGAAATTGGGCGATCGCTTTTCTAGAAAGGCTTTCTTCCCCTCTGCACCCTCTTCGGTCATATAGTACAGGAGGGTCGCATTGCCAGCGAGTTCTTGCAAACCCGCCTGACCGTCGCAGTCAGCGTTAAAAGCAGCTTTGAGGCAGCGAATGGCAATGGGACTCTTTTGCAAAATCTCATTGGCCCATTGAATCCCTTCTGCTTCTAACTGCTCGACAGGAACGACGCAATTCGCCAATCCCATTTCTAAGGCTTGGGCTGCGCTGTACTGACGGCAGAGAAACCAGATTTCTCTGGCTTTTTTTTGCCCAACAATGCGCGCTAAATAAGACGCTCCAAACCCACCATCAAAACTGCCCACCTTTGGCCCCGTTTGGCCAAAAACAGCATTCTCCGCCGCGATCGTGAGGTCGCAAATCAAGTGCAAAACGTGACCTCCGCCGATCGCGTAGCCTGCAACTAGGGCAATAACGACTTTGGGCATCGAGCGAATTAAACGCTGTAGGTCGAGGACATTCAAGCGAGGAACTCCGGCTTCATCGACGTAGCCGGCTGTCCCGCGCACGCTTTGATCGCCCCCAGAACAAAAGGCATATTTACCGTCGGTATGGGGGCCAGCCCCGGTGAGTAGGACAACGCCAATACGGGGATCTTCGCGAGCATCGCAAAATGCCTCATACAGCTCAAAAACGGTTTTGGGACGGAAAGCATTGCGCTTGTGGGGACGATTAATCGTGACTTTCGCGATGCCACCTGCTTTGTGATAGAGAATATCTTCGTAGGTTTTTACAATTTGCCATTCTATTTGCATAAATTCTGTCTGTTTTGGGTCATTCGTTGTTAGTTGTAGCAGACTAGAAGGCGATCGAAGTTCAAAATTCAACGCATCAAGCTCGAGCAGACAGGGTGAAATAAAAGGTTGCCCCTTTCTCGACTGCTGCTTGCGCCCAAATTTGTCCGCCATGACGTTCGATAATTCGATGGACGATCGCCAAGCCAATTCCTGTCCCTTCAAATTCGCGTTTGGAGTGCAAGCGTCCGAAGGCACTAAAGAGCTTTTCAGCATAGTCCATGTGGAACCCGGCACCGTTATCTTTGAGGAAATACACTGGGGTGTCGGGAGGGCGAGATGCGGGTTTTGAGAGTTTAGCCGAGTCGGAAATGCCAAATTCGATCTGAGCGATCGCGCGCTTGCTGGAATATTTCCAAGCATTTCTCAAGAGGTTTTCCAGCGCAATTTTCAGCAATCCCGCATTGCCTTCGGTTATAACATCAGGCGAGATCGCCCATTCGACTTGACGCTGGGGCGAATTGCGCTCCAACTCATCGGCGATCTCGCCAACAATTTTGCTCAGATTCACCCGGGTAATTTTCAGCTTGCGACGGCCGATTTGAGACAGTTGTAGCAAATCGCGAATCAATTGATCCATGCGGTGCTGAGACTTCTGCAGTTGCTGAAGATAGTCTTGACCTGTTTCATCTAGGCGATCGCCATACTCTTCTTCTAGAGCTTGTACGAAGAAATTGATGTGGGAGAGAGGAGTTCGCAAGTCATGAGACACATTGCGAGAGAAAGCCTCAAGCTCTTGGTTGGCTACTTCCAGTTCGGTCGTTTGACGTTGCAGAAAGGCATTGAGCTGTTGAATGCGAGCTTCTGCTTGTTTGCGAGCCGTGACATCGCGACCAATGTAGACAAAATCGGTAGACTCTTCTTCTGTGGCGATCGCAGCCCTAGAAAAGGCGACAGAAATCGACTCCCCCGTTTTTCGCTGACAGAGCATTTCAGTTGCTGTTTTCGGATTTTCCCAATGAGCCTGTTGAAAAAAGGCTTCGTCAGCGATGAGCAAAGAAATAGGCTGACCTCTCAGTTCGGAAGGATTGTAGCCAAACAGCCCTTCTGCGGCAGGATTGATGGTTTTGATGAAGCCCGAATGAGTCGTCACAATCAAGGCATCTGCCATCGACGCAATAATTTCAGCAACGTAGTCTCGGGTTAGGGCTAATTTCTTGAGCAGCAGTTCGGCTTCGTTGATGCTTTGGACTAATTTTTGCTGAACAACCATTCGTTCGGTCGCATCATTGAGCAGAAAAAGCAAGCAAGGCTCAGAACCGGTCGGACGATTCGGGCGGCTGATATAAAGATCGAAGTAGAGGACGGGTTTGTTGTTTTGAAAGCGGGCGATCGCTGGCAGTTCAAAGCTAAACCTGTTCCCGGTTAGAATTTTGACGAGAGTCTCTTCGAGACCGACAATTTCCGGAAAGCTCAACCGAATATCCGTATCCGCTTGAACGCGATCGGGCTGGTCGGCAAACCGCTTGACCTCTGGGGAGTGTTCGAGAATGGCAAAGTTGCCATCGACCATCAGGTAGTTTTGACGGGCGGGATTGAGGGGAAGAAGCTCGTCCTCTTGTTCTTTGCTGATATCGATTAAGAGTTCGCCCAACCACTGTTGCATAAAGCGAGCGCGATCGAGAATGTTGCGAATGCGCTGGGCTGCGGGGGAGTTTAATTGAATTTGTTCGGGTTGAGCTAAAAGTTCGTTAAGCTGTTTTTTGACTTGGATCAGCGTTTGACGCAGGTGGTGACTGGCGATATAGGGGAATTGTTTGATAACCGCTCCGTTCGCCCGTTCTGGGGAGAGATTGACGCTCGATGTCGGGCCACTGCGAGCTAGCGATCGCTGCACTCGTTTCTCAATGACCTTGAGGCGCAGGTCTAAATCTTGAGCCGAGAGGGGGCCAAACCAGCAATCATCAGCACCAGCATCGAGGAAGTCTTCAAGCGTTGTCTCTTGAGAAGGGGCGACCGCCAAGGAAACGATTGCTGTGGGGGAGGAGTCGGGAAGGGAGTGTAACTGACGGCAGAGGCGCAGGTCTTTTTCTTCTGCGCCCAGGAAAACGAGAGAGGGAGAGCGTTGAAGATAAGACTGCCAAGCCGTTTCCACCGAAGAGCAAAGGGTAACTTGATGGCCGCGAGATCGAAGCTTTTCGGCAAGTACGGGTTGTTTTGCGGCTTGACTCTCAACAACAAGAATTTTCATGATTTCTCTCAAATCTCTTAGCCTGTCGCCCGATCTTAGTCACCCATTTAAATGCCGACAGCATATTTCTCTATGATAAAGTCACGCGGATTGATTCAAGCTCAAGAGGGTGACTTCCCAAACCAGTCGGGGTTGGGCATAGCTGAGAAGACAATGACGGGCTTTTTCAAGCTGAGGTAAGGGGGATACAGACAGGCTTCCCTCTAAAAATTTCTGCCAGTAGCAGTGTTGGAGATAGTCCAGCAGCCATAATTGCGTTGGTGTATCTGCGGTTTTGTCAACTTCCCGGGCAAGTTCTAACGCTTCGCGAGGCGATCGCGGCAGTTGGTTGAGTTTTTGTAATAGTTCGGTAGGAAGCTGTTGTAAGTGGTTCCAGGCGACAATAGCTTGTCCCGGACTGCCTTGCGCGATCGCCAATAGAGTTGGGTGCTTGAGAATCTCAGCATAGCCTTGGTTCTTGAGAATTTGCGCCATCGCCGCTGGTGCTAGCGGGAAAAAAGGAATGCGCTGACAGCGGGAGACGAGGGTAGGCAGCAGCGACTCAGGGCTAGGAGCCATCAAAATTAAGCTGGCCCGCCCCGGTTCTTCTAGGGTTTTCAGCAGAGCATTGGCCGCTACCTCCGTCATCGTTGCAGCCCCTTCGATAACCACAACGGAACGTGTTGATTCTAAAGGAGGACGGCTGAGAAACTCCGTAATTTCCCGGATTTGCTCGATGCGAATTTTGGGCGGCGTTTTGCGCTTCATCCCCGCAGCATCCGCTTCCGCAACCGTCACCCGCTTCCCTCGATCGAGATAGGTCGGCTGCACCCAAAGAAAGTCGGGATAGTTGCCTGCCAGCAGACGTTTTTCTAAGTTGGGGAGTTGAGTGTCGGGTTGCCCTTGACCCAAGAGAAGGGCGCTAAAGGCTTTTGCGGCGATTTGCCGCCCCACGCCCGGCGGCCCGACAAAAAGATAAGCTGGCGCAATGCGCTGCTGGCAAACGGCTTGTTCGAGCAGTTCGACAGCTTGCTTTTGGCCGATGAGCGAGGCAAACGGTTGCATCTGCAATTCACTCTGTTCTTGAATTCACAGAGGGTGCGAGTTGTAACTTTTGCGTTAGAACGTCTCGAATTTGTCCTTGTACTTCAGCCGCTGGAGAATTGGCGGCAATGGGAACAATGCGATGGGGATAAGCTTTTGCTAGGGCAGCGAAACCTTGCTGGACTCGCCGATGAAAGTCCAGATCGGCTCGTTCGAGTCGATCGCGCGCGCCGCGCTGTTGCACCCGCTGCAAGCCAATTTCTACATCCACCTTCAACCAGAACGTTAGATCGCTTTCGAGACCGCCGGTGGCAATTTGGTTGAGCCGATCGATGAGATTGAGGTCAAGACCGCGTCCGTAACCTTGATAGGCGACGGTCGAATCCACATAGCGATCGCACAAAATAATTGCTCCTCTCGCTAATTGGGGTTTTAACATTTCTTCAACATGTTGGGCGCGATCGGCAGCGTAGAGCAACAGTTCGGTGCGACTGTGGGGAGACTGTTCGCCCAACAGCAGAGCGCGAATTTCCTCGCCCAAAGGAGTTCCGCCGGGTTCGCGGGTAACAATTAAGGGAACATCTTCTCGAATGCAGCCCCGCAACCACTCCCGCACCAGCTTGATTTGGGTTGTTTTCCCCGCCCCTTCACCGCCCTCGAACGCAATTAACTTTCCGACCATCGTTTAAAATGCTGCACGCTTGAATGTTCTCTCGACTCTCGCGACCTTTTACCGAGGTTCGATATTATGGGAGAGTCTAACCAATCCATCATCTAGGGTCAATTCAACATGGCTCGCTATATTTGTTCTTTCACAGTTGCCGCCTCCCTCGAGCATCTGCTTCCCTCGTTAATCGAGGTCTTGAAGTCTTGTAATTTTGAAATTATCTACGACACTGGCGACTACATCATGGGACGCGAAGTCCCCGGCCGCGTTGCCTTTTCTAAATTGGTGACGGCTGAAGCTCTCATCGATCGCACGACGGCCACCGCGAATGAAATCAAGATGAGTCTCGTGATTAAAAACGAGGAATTACCGTTACAACGAGACAATCATTGCCGGCAGATGTTTAATACCTTGCAGCGGGCGATCGAAAACTATGAAGAGTGGAAATTGCTTGAGAGTGCCAGCTCCTAACCGAGGAGATCGGGGTGCAAACCAAGCAATGCTTCAACATTGGTGAAACGATCGCACTCAAGGCTCGTAGAATCTCGCCCGGCCGAACGCTGGGGGGCAAACTTCTGCGATCGCGCTGCTCGCCTACTCTAGGTCGGTTTCATCACCATCATCAAACATCATTGCCGGATCGATTAAGGTAATGTCATAGGGATCGTCGGGCGGAATGGTGGGAAAGACATCGCGCTCTCGCAGTTGATAAATTGCAAAAACCTGCGGGCCAAAAACGATTTCATCGCCGTGCTTGAGATCCTGGGTTTCGAGTTTGCGTCCATTGATGAGCAGGCCATTGACGCTCGTTCTACCCTGTCCGTCTCCATCGACAATGCGGTAATAGGAACTGCCATCATCTCGCAGCCGCCTAAATAAGGTTGCATGGCGGCGAGAGACAAATTGAGAGGAGAGACGAATATCGCAGTTTTGATCTCTACCAATAGAATAGGAAGCTTCTTTTAACGAGATTCCTTTTCTACCCTTATCGTCTTCGATAATTAAGTAATGCTCTTGATAGGGTTGTGCCGATTTTGCAGCCATTTGCGATCGCTTTTGCGTTTATTTACCTAACTTGGGCGGATGGGAAATTCTGATTAATTCCTTCATTGTGTCACGATCTCGGAGCCAAGGGCAGTGATTTGTGACCGCTCTCGCCTCTCGCTCGCAATTGCGCTTCAAGGAGCATCAGGCGGAGAATTTAACTTGACTTCGCAGTAGCAGTGAGTTACCCACAACCATCAACGAGCTACAAGCCATAAAGACTCCTGCCAGAGCAGGGCTGAGGGCAATCCCAAACTGGGGAAGCAAGGCTCCCGCAGCAACAGGAATGGCGACAACATTGTAGCCTAATGCCCAAACTAAATTTTGGCGGATTTTGCTGAAAGTGGCAAGGCTCAACTGAATGGATTCCACAACTTTCCACAGAGAAACCCCTTGCGATCGCGTTTTGAAATTCCCCATGAGGACAATTCCGGCGGTGTCAAGGGCAATGTCGGTACTGCCATCGAGAGACAGGCTGGCATCGGCGCGAGCGAGGGCCGGCGCATCATTGATTCCATCGCCCACCATCGCCACAATTTTCGGCTTGCCCTCTCCCTCGGTTTGGATGGCTTGAATGATTTCGGCTTTGCGGTCGGGGCGAACTTCGGCAAAGCAGCGCGTTATTCCCAATTGTTCGGCGATCGCGCGGGCAACTTCGGAGCGATCGCCCGTGAGGAGAATGGTCTCTAAGCCCATCTGTTGCAAGCGCTTGACTGTGGCTTGAGCATCGTCTCGCAAGGGATCTTGGAGCGCGATAAAGCCTGCGAATTGACCATCAACAGCAACGATCGCTGCGGTTTTTCCACCTGTTCCTTGCTCGGCGAGTTGCCGTCGAACCTCCGTCGGGATGGAAACACCTCGCGCGTCGAGCCAGGATTCGCTGCCAACCAGTACGGATTTCCCTTCAACCTTCGCGGCAATTCCCAAACCCAATTCTGTGTGGAAGTCTGAAGCGGGGAGTAACGGCAACTCTCGCCGCATGGCTTCAGCTTGGAGGGCGGCCGCGAGGGGGTGGTTGGTTCCACTTTCGGCGCTAGCGGCCAGTTGCAGGAGTGTTTCATCATTCCAAGGAGCAACGGGATAGAAGCTGGTCGCAGTGGGATGCCCGAGGGTGAGGGTTCCGGTTTTATCGAAGACGATCGCGTCAAGCTGGCGGACTTGTTCGAGGATGTCTCCACCTTTAATGAGAATACCCCGCTCGGCTCCCAGACTCGTCCCCACCACAATCGCTGTGGGGGTTGCCAGACCGAGGGCGCAGGGACAGGCGACGACTAAAACGGCGATCGCCAGTTTTAAACCGAGCAAGAGCGGGGAGCTATCTCCGGTAATCTGGGGCATCGAACTGGCGACCGGTTCGAGAACTTGCGGCCAGAGATGTGCGCCCGCAAACTCCCAGAAAAGAAATGTGAGAGTAGCGATCGCCATTACGCCCCAGGCAAAATACCCAGCCACCGCGTCGGCCAATTTTTGGACGGGAGCTTTGCGCGTTTGAGCTTGCTCCACCAAGGCAATAATGCGAGCGAGCGTGGTGTGCTGTCCGGTGCGCGTCACCGCGATCGCGATCGCGCCGCCTTGATTGAGGGTTCCCGCTGCCACATCATCCCCCACTTGCTTGAACGCTGGCGAAGATTCTCCAGTGAGCATGGACTCATCGACTGACGTTTGACCGTCCGCCACTGTCCCATCGACCGGAATTCGTTCGCCCGGTAGCACCCGCACCCATTCTCCCTCTCGCACCTGTTCGACGGGCACTTCAATTCCTGGGGAGTCGGAGCGATCGCCAATTAAGCGGGCCACCGATGGTTGAAGGGCGAACAGGCGAGCGAGCGCAGCCGTGGCGCGAAATCGGGCCCGGCCTTCCAAAATTCGACCGAGGAGAATAAAACCCAACAGCATGACGGGTTCGTCAAAGAAGCACTCCCAGTGCAGTTGGGGGAAAAGCAGAGCGATGCAACTCGCCAAATAGGCGCTCAAGGTTCCCAAACCGACCAAGCTGTTCATGTTGGGCGCTCCGTACCGAAACCCCCGCGCCCCATCCGCTAAGATCTCTCGTCCGGGAAACAGCAAGGCTAGGGTGGCTAAGGCCCAGTGGAACCCGATATGGCTCAGCAGGGGAAAAGCCGGCCCGCCCCAGTGCTGGAGGTGTCCCAGTCCGGAGAAGAAGATCAGCGCCCCTGCGGTTGCGAGTTGCCAAAGGTACTGCTGGGTTTCTTGCTGTTGGCGCTCTTCTAAACTCAAGCGATCGCCTGGCCGATCGTCGCGATCTCGCGCATGAGTCGGAAAGCCGCGAGCAGTTAAGCTTTCCGCCAGTCCCTCTGGGTTAGCTTCCTTGACATCGTATTGAACGACCGCAACCTCCGCAATCAAATTGACACAGGCGGCGGTAACGCCAGTATTTTGGAGGAGTTGTCGCTCTACGGATTTGACGCAACCGGCGCATTTCATTCCCCGCACATCGAGGGTGGTTGTTTCTAAGGTGGGCGACGAATTAGCAGGTGATGCAGCTTGCATAGGACTGTTTGGTATTGAGGGTCTAGGTTGAGCTTTGAGATGATGGCGAAATGTCGGGGTTTTTGCTCCCATAAAATTGTCTCTAGCCTATCAAAACGCGAGTTCCGGATAAGCTGAAATCCTCATTCTCTCGCGATCTTGCCTCAAAAATAGGCTTACCCGAACTTGAGGTTACAAAATACCTCTGGGTTCGAGAGGAGGCGATCGCGCGCTACTGGCGACTCACTCCTCACGCTCGGCTCGCAATTCAAACTTGTGAAGGGTAGAATTTAAGTCTTCGTTACAAAAACTGCAAGGCCGCGACCTCGGCGATCGCCATTGCAACTCATGCTTCAATTATTTAAATCTCTCAGCCAAAAACTCTTTCAAACTGGGAAACAGACGGTTGTCCCTCAACTCGCACCGCTGCTGATGACGATTTGGATAGGCGGGTTAGCGGTGGCGGCGATCGCCTTGTGGGGATTTGCGGAAATTGCCCGCTCTGTTTGGCAACAAGAAACCCTAGCGATGGATACGGCAATTCTGCGATCGCTCCAGTCTCTACATTCCCCACAGCTCGACCAACTGATGATTGGGATTACAACCCTTGGCGATCCGACAATCCTCATCCTGCTGTGCGGCAGTGTTACCCTGGCTCTGTTGCAACGGCGACAATGGTCTGATGCGATCGCTTTGTCGGCGACTCTTGGCGGTGCGATCGGTTTAAATTTCTGGCTCAAAGCGGTTTTTGAGCGAGATCGCCCTCTGCTCTGGGAGCGGATTGTTAACGCAAGCTATCACAGTTTCCCCAGCGGTCACGCGATGGTTTCAATGGCCGTCTACGGACTCCTTGGTTACGGGTTGAGTCGCGCTCTCCCGCAGCGACAGGTCATCATATTCAGCTTAACTACACTCCTCATTGCCGCGATCGGGTTGAGCCGCCTCTATCTCGGCGTTCACTGGCCAACAGATGTACTAGCCGGATATGCAGCCGGCCTGGTTTGGCTGGTGACTTGCGTGCTTGGCATTGAAGCTGCAAAGATTCATTTTTCTTCTCGTAATTCCTAGCTCTTAACCCGGCGTTGCTGAACTGAGGGATGAACTCCTTAATTAAGGTTAGAGGATCGATATAGCTACGCCGTTGAATTGATGAGGCTTTGGGCGCTCCAGTGAGGGCAATTTTATCTGACGTAGTACTCAGAATCAAGATTGGCAATCCCTGTAAGGAGAACACCAATGACTTGACCTTGAGAAGAACTTTATTGAAATTTCATGATTTATCAATATTTTTTTGAGATTGCAGAAAAACATGAATGCTTCATAAACCCTTCAAAAATAATTCATGAAGCATCAGTGAAAACCACTAAATTCAAAAACAATTCGACGACAACTTGTTGAAGTTACGCAAGCAAAAAATCAAGATTCAGCAAAGAAAACAGTCGATCTATAAAACACTGATACTCTGAGTTGAGATCTTCATTGTTGCCCAAAAACTCTTACCTGAAAGGGTTTAAGTGTTTTTTTCGCTTCAATTTATTAAGGGATCTCGAATCAAAACATAGAAATTAGTGCTAGATGAATTCAACCAGAAATCATTTGACAGAATCCGTATCCCTTCACGATCTGTCTAACAGAACAACAAATCCCGCCGGATTTATTGAAGATATTCCCGAGCTTCTTCAGAGTCCCCAGTCCGTCGTTTTCATTGATGCTGCAATCGAGAATATTGACAGCTTAATTGCAGGGATTGAAGAGTCTAAAATTGTCCTTTTAGATTCCGATACCAATGGCATTCAGCAAATTGGCGACGTATTGGCACAACACAATAATTTGACAAGCGTCCACATTCTCTCCCACGGCGATGCAGGAACTGTGCAGTTGGGCAATACAGCATTAAACGCCAACACGGTAGCAACCTATGCCAATGAGTTACAGCAATGGGGCGATGCTCTAACAGAAGAGGGCGATCTACTCTTCTATGGTTGCAATGTTGGTGCAAATGTGAGTGGTATGGCTTTGGTCAATCGACTCAGCGATCTCACGGGTGCGGATATTGCGGCATCCGACGATCTCACTGGCTATGGTGGCGATTGGGACCTAGAGATCGCCACGGGCAATATTGAAGCCGCGATCGCCTTAGACGGAGCAACTCAAGCAAGCTATCAAGGAACTTTTGTCACTTACAACGGTCGCGAATATCAACTGACCTCCAGCAACATGACTTGGGAACAAGCCCAAGCTGCAGCCGAACAGTTGGGTGGAAACTTAGTCGCGATTAACGATGCAGCTGAAGAAACTTGGCTCAAACAAACGTTTGGCGATCGGGAACGCTTTTGGATTGGCTTAACAGATAGGACTCAGGAGGGGAACTTTCAGTGGGTCAATGGCCAAAACACGTCTTACCGCAATTGGGCATCTGGAGAACCCAATGACTATCAATTCAACGGTGCTTTTACGGCGGGTGAAGATTACACGCTCATGAACTGGGGCAGTTCCAGGCAGTGGAACGATATGCCCAATAGTTATGCCGGGACGTTTCGCGGCATTATTGAGATTGCAGATGACGGCAATCTGCCCCAGAATTTGGTAACGAACGGTAGCTTCGAGAACAATGCGATCGCTGCCAACACATGGGGAATTGTTAATAACCTAGAGGGATGGACTCCAACGATTCAAAGCGGGATCGAAGTTCAAGAACTGACTAATACGTTCGGGAGTGCAGATGACGGTACGGCATGGGTCGAGTTAGACAGTAACCGCAATGGTGGCATCACCCAGAGTCTTGACACAGTAGCTCAGGAACGTTATCAACTCTCCTTTGCCTACAGTCCGCGTGCCAATGTTGCGAATAGTAGCAATGGGATTGCTGTTTATTGGGATGGAGAGGTATTAGATACGATTAGCCGTCCCGGAGGAAGCAGCAATCAATGGCAAACTTACACCTATGACGTGACAGCCAATACAACCAGCACGGCTTTGGAATTTCGAGCAGTGGGAACGAGCGATGGTTTAGGTGGTTTTATTGATGATGTCCAAGTTCGTGAAATGAATCCGACCGAGCCTGGTAATCCAGGAGTGATTGGGTTAGAAACAAGCACTATTGTCGTTAATGAGGCGGAGGGTACTGCAACAGTTAATATTCTCCGCAACCAGGGAAGCGATGGCACCGTAACAGTTGACTATCGAACTGTGGCTGGGTCTGCAACAGTCGGAGAGGACTATACTGCTCAATCGGGAACGGTTACTTTTGCGCCTGGGGTTACGAGTCAATCCGTTGTGATTCCGATCTTGAACGACACATTAGCTGAAAGCAATGAAACCTTTGGGTTTGCGATTGATAATGTGACAGGTGGCGCAACGTTACTTGTCCCTCGCACCGCTCAAGTGACTATTGAAGATAACGATACCCCTCCTGTCGTCGGCACGGGAAATGGTCTAAGGGCGGAGTACTACAACAACATAAACTTTACCGATCGCGCCCTAACGCGGACGGACTCTACCGTTAATTTCAATTGGGGGGGCGGTTCTCCCGATGCATCTATTGGAGCCGATACCTTCTCCGCTCGCTGGAGCGGTCAAATTGAGGCCCTTTACTCAGAAACCTATACCTTCCAAACGACAACCGATGATGGGGTTAGGTTGTGGGTTAACGATCGCCTCATTATCGATCGCTTTGTCGATCAAGCAGCAACAAATCATACCGGCAGTATCGATTTGGCGGCCGGCCAGCGATATGACATTCGATTGGAGTACTACGAAAATGGAGGGGCTGCGGTTTCGCAACTGGCTTGGTCAAGTGCAAGTCAAGCTTTTGAGATTGTGCCTCAGTCGCAGTTGTACTCCGAACCACTTCCATCCCCAGGCACGGGAAATGGTCTAAGGGCGGAGTACTACAACAACATAGACTTTACCGATCGCGCCCTAACGCGGACGGACTCTACCGTTAATTTCAATTGGGGGGGCGGTTCTCCCGATGCATCTATTGGAGCCGATACCTTCTCCGCTCGCTGGAGCGGTCAAATTGAGGCCCTTTACTCAGAAACCTATACCTTCCAAACGACAACCGATGATGGGGTCAGGTTGTGGGTTAACGATCGCCTCATTATCGATCGCTTTGTCGATCAAGGAGCAACGAGTCATACCGGCAGTATCGATCTGGTTGCCGGCCAGCGATATGACATTCGATTGGAGTACTACGAAAATGGAGGGGCTGCGGTTTCGCAACTGGCTTGGTCGAGTGCGAGTCAAGCTTTTGAGATTGTGCCTCAGTCGCAGTTGTACTCCGAACCTCTCCAGACCTTAAGCAGCGAAACAATTGTTTCAAACTTAGTTACGCCAACGGCAGTGGATTGGATCTCCGATGGTTCTAAGATGTTTGTGGCAGAACAACGGGGTGTTGTTAAAGTTTATGAAAATGGGACGTTGCAATCGACTCCCTTCATCGATCTCTCCGCTCAGGTAAACGGGACGCGCGATCGTGGTTTGCTAGACATTGCCGTACATCCAGACTTTGAGAACAATCCCTACGTCTATTTACTCTACACCTACGATCCGCCAGAAGTCTTTAACAATACGGGTTTAGCCGGGCCAGATGGCAATGGCAATCGAGCAGCTCGTCTGACGCGAGTCACTGCAGATCCCAACACGAATTACCGAACGGCGATTCCAGGGAGTGAAGTGGTTTTGCTGGGAACGAATAGTACCTGGGAGAACTTCAATGGTTTTGCCAACAGTACTGTCAACTTTAACGAACCCCCCGCAGGGATTTTAGCTGACGGAACAAATCTGCGTGACTTCCTTGCAGCAGATAGCGAATCTCACACCATTGGAACGGTTGAATTTGGCCCGGATGGCGCGCTTTATGTCACCAATGGCGATGGTACGTCCTACAATCGAGTCGATCCGCGCACAGTGCGAGTACAGGATATCGATAATCTCTCCGGGAAAGTCCTGCGGATTGACCCAATTACGGGAGCTGGGTTAGCAGATAATCCTTTCTACAACGGTGATGCCAATGCTAATCGTTCTAAAGTTTATCAATATGGCTTGCGAAATCCCTTCCGCATGGCCGTGCATCCTGACACAGGTCAAGTTTATGTTGGCGATGTAGGTTGGACGCAGTGGGAAGAGATTAATGCTGCGGGCCCGGGTGCTAACTTTGGCTGGCCGTTCTTTGAAGGAGGGAGCGGAAATAGCTTGCAGACAGGAGGCTATCGAGATTTGCCTGAAGCTCAAGCTTTCTACAACAGCGGACAATCAACAACACCCTCGATCTTTGCGCTCAATCACGCAGCCGATGGGATTAATGCCATTGTGATGGGGGATATTTACACCGGAACGCTTTATCCAGAAGAATATAGCGGCGATCTGTTCTTCAACGATTTAGGTCAGGGAATTGTTCGCAACATTAGCTTCGATGCTTCTGGTAATATCGCATCGGTCGATACCTTTACAACTGGCGCTAACGTTGTCGTACAGATAATGATGGGGCCAGACGGCTATCTTTACTATGTCGATCTCGATGATGGTGTTGTGGGTCGCTGGACGTTCGTCTAAGTTGTTCGTTTTAAATTGACGCGATCGCGGAACTCATTCTGAAGCCGTTTCTGAACGCTCAACCTTGAGTGAGTGTGAGAAACGGCTTTGAGTCGCGATCGCGCGGCAACAGACTTTAAGACTTTAATATTAGGCAACGGGGCCAATCGACCCACAACATCGCCTTAGCCAAAGGTTTGACCCTTCCACCCCCACAGATGTCTCTGGATGTCTGCAAACTCGATATAAATTCGGTTCTCAGGAACCCCCAAAACAGCATTCACTTCCTGGCAAAAATCCCGACTCATCGCCTGGGTTTGCCCCGGACTCATCGTGCCGATACTTTTCACCTCAATGTAGCAAGCTGGAGCAGTTGTCCCCGCAAACGTCATGGCAACTCCCGGTTCAAAGGCGGTCATCACATAGGACTCGGACTTACTCAAGTGCTGCGCCAGTTTGCCAGAAAGACTCTTCAGCAGTTGGTCTACTTTTTCTTTTTCTGGCGCATCCACAGAAGCTTGAACTTTAATGAGCGGCATACCCTTAAACACACTAGGTTTCAAAATTTCGCGCGATCGCATTCAGCGGTAAGGGCGGAAAATTTTGCCCCCGAACGCCGAAAAAGGAGGCGATCGCCTGGAGAGACTATAAAGCGAAACGCAACAGGTTTCCAAGGGGATGTGACGGCCGAGCTATTTTTTCGGACGATTGGGCGAGCGATAGAACGGCTTCTTGGCCACCACGGCGGGGTGAGTTTTACCGCGTATTTCGATCTCTAGGTTTTGTCCGACTTTGCTGAGGGATTTGGGAACGTAAGCGAGAGCGATCGCTTCCCCTAGCGTTGGCGAAAGCGTGCCGCTGGTCACCTCTCCAACAACCTCTCCATCAACCCATACGGGATAGCCATGACGCGCAATATAGCGTCCCGCCATCTTCAACCCTACTAACTTGCGCTCGATCCCGGCGGCCTTCTGTTGCTCCAGCACCGACCGTCCCATAAAGTCGCCCTTCCCGTCTAAATGAACGAGCCATCCCAACCCCGCTTCTAAGGGAGTGGTTTCTTCGGTAATATCTTGTCCGTAGAGGCACATCGCCGCCTCTAAGCGCAACGTATCTCTGGCTCCCAAGCCGCAAGGCGTTGCCCCCGCATCCGCGATCGCGCTCCACAATTTCACCCCCACCTCTGGATCGACCATCACCTCAAAGCCATCTTCCCCCGTGTAGCCCGTCCGCGCGAGAAAGGCTGGCTCGCCCAGCAGGGTTGCGTTTAAATGTCCGAACGCTTTCACCGCTGTTAAATCCACTTCTACCCAAGGCTGAAGGGTCGCCACAGCTTGGGGGCCCTGGATGGCAATGAGCGCTTTTTGCCCGGAGAGATCGGCGAACGTTACCGGACTGTCTTCCAGATAGGCTTGCAACCAAGCTTTATCCTTCGTTTTCGTGGCGGCGTTAACAATAATTTGTCCGTGCTGTTCGCCAGCTTCATTTTCGCCCTGATAGTAAACGATAATGTCGTCGAGAATTCCCGCACGAGCGTTGAGCAAGACGGTGTACTGAGCTTGACCGGGTTGCAAGCGTTGCAGATCGGACGGAACGAGAGGCTGTAGCGATGCGAGCAAATTTTTCCCGGTGAGGGAAAATTTCCCCATGTGCGAAATGTCAAACATCCCCACCGCTTCGCGCACGGCTTGGTGTTCTTGCTTTAAGCCGCTAAATTGAACTGGCATTTCCCAACCGGAAAAAGCGGTAAATCTAGCCTTTTGTTCGACGGCGAGGTCGTATAGCGGCGTGCGAGCGAGAGGCGATGAAGTTTTGGAGTTTCCCACGTTTTTTTCAACAAGCAAGTCAATACTTAACTTATCCTACCGAGCATTCGGTGCAATGGCTATTTTCAAAAACTGCGCGAGATTCGGTATTGGGGCTTGAAATCGCGCTTTTTCGCACGGCGCATCTTCAGCGGAAAAGCAGTAGCGAGCGGCCGGCATTCACCCCGAACGAGTGCGACAATTGAGAAATAGAATTTCTAAATACTATGTCTTCTCCCGATGCGCCCTATAAAAGCCGCTTGTTCAACTTCCTCAACCGACAGTCTTTGCGTTGGGGCGATCGCTTGGGGAAGGCACTGAGAAACCTGCAAGTGGCGGCGATCTGGGGGGCACAAATCCTCGCCTATCCGGTTTACTTGCTCGCGCAAACGGGTCGCTTGTTGGGGGAACGTCTGGGACAAAAGGTCGAAGCAATTGCGGGTCGCGTCGAGGAAGATCCCGAAACGCTAGCAACCGATCTCCCCATTCAGCGATCGCTTGCATCGGTTGTGTTGGAGGTGAAGGGAACCATTTCAGGCGATCGGGCGCTGCAACAGGGAATTTTGCGGGAACTAACCGCTTATACGGTCGCCATTAAACCCATCGAGCCATCGCCACCCGATTTGTCCTCTCCTCAAGCCGAGGGCGAAACCACTGCAGCCATTGAGGTTCGCGGAATTGCTTGCAGCCTGGAAACCCGCGCGTTAGTTTTGGTCGCACCCGAAAATCAGGTCTTAGACATTCTCTCCCCAACCCAACAGCAACAACTCCAACAGCGCCTCATTTGGGAAGTTGCCAGCTTTAAGCACCGCCAGCGTTTAATCGCGAGTGCAGCTCGCCCTCTTCGCATTTCGAGCGCGACTGAACGAGACTCTCGCGTGCTACTCCCCGCGCGTTGGTTCTGGAAAGTCATGCGTTGGGTGCAGCGCAGTCCGGTGGCGATCGCCATTGACTTGTTTGGCGAGTCTGCTTTAGCCCAGTCTTCGGCGGCCCATTCCTCCCGCTCGCCCCAGTTAGAAGACCTTCTAGGGGGGTCGGGGTTCAATGAACCGATCGCTTGGCTGGATGGCGCGATCGCGCATTTGGAAACCAACCCTCCCGTTCCTCCCCTCGCTCTGGCGCAGTGGCGCGAAGCGGTAGAGTCGGTCGTTCGCCGGCTGCAAGACAAATTATCGCCTCCTGAACAAGACTTAACCGAAGGAAAAGCGTCCGATGCGCGCTCCCTACAAGCACTCCTTCAGGCCGCGATCGCCTACTTCTTCACCCCCCAAGGGAAGCTCTCAACCGACAATCCAGAATCCCGCACCCTTCTGTCCCCGTCCGCGCGAGCGGCAGACCCCCTACTTCCCGGTCAAGACCCCCCCGCGTTACCCGATGCTGGGGGAGAAATCGCGCTCAATGCTTCCGAGTCCGACACCCCAAGTCACTCTCAGGAAGCCGGAAAAGCAGAGACGCTAACCCTTCTGTACCTCATTCGCGCGGCAATTGATTACTTTTTCGGAACTCGCGAGTCCGCCGCGATCGCAGAAAACCCAACCCATCCCGATCGAGCGCCAGACCCTTCTTTCCCGGAAAAAGTCCCGGTTGAACTTCCCGAAAAAATGCCATCGCTCCAGCTTGCCCCCGAAACCACTCCTGCAGGAGCCGAAACGGGGGACTTGTGGCTGGTGTGGGAAGATTTGTACGAAGAGATCGCCAGCGATCGCGACCCAGAGCTAGCGGTCGAAGAATCCCTAACTCCCGCCCTCTCGCCCAATCCCGCACCCACACCGATGGCGGTCAAGCGATCGCCCTTTCGCAAAATCTCCCCGGCGGTCAGGGCCGCGCGGCTGCAACGCTCCCAGCACAAAAAACGCAGCTCTCTCGCTCGGAACGCCGCCCCAAAATCTCATCCCCCAACATCCCCCTCTCAGAAAGAGATAACTCCCTCCTCGCCTCCCGCAAACCCCGAATCTCCCCTCTCCGTTCGGGAAGAGTCCGCTCTCGATCCGGCTTCCGATTGGATTGAAACCGAAGCCACCTCAACCGGCTACGTGAAACATCCTCTCGAACAACTTTTAGAATGGCTCGACAAGCTGATGCTTGCGATCGAGAACGTTGTGTTAGCGATCTGGCGCTGGATCTATCGCCGCATTCCCTAGCGATCGGTGCAGGAAGACGAGGCACAGCCGGGAATATTCGTGCAAGCTCTTTACCGCGCGGAAATCCTCTCGCCGAAACTCAGGTTATGAACGATTCCCCCAACTTCCCCAATGCCAGCGATGTAGAGTTAGGTCAACTTCGTTACCTCTAATCCGCGTGCGGTGGCAGGTCTTTGCCGACATCGATCGTACCAAACCATAACATTCGGAAAATTCTGCTTAAGCTGTAGCAACTCAACAGCGTTGTAGCCCCAATCCAACGCACCCACCCAAGGAAAGGTTGCAATATCTGCAATCGTATAATCTTCTCCCACCAAAAACTCTCGTTCCTCCAGACGCTTTTCTAGTACCTCTAATAACCGTAGAGTCTCGGTTTGATAGCGATTAATACCATAAGGAACTTTTTCCTTGGCGTATTTGTAAAAATGACCAAACTGACCAAACATTGGGCCAACGCCCCCGACTTGAAAGAATAACCACTGCAAACACTCACTCCGAGTCGCTGGATCGGCCGGAAAATATTTTCCGGACTTCTCGGCCAGATAGAGGAGAATTGCGCCTGACTCAAAAATGGACAGAGGCTCGCCGTTTGGGCCGAGGGGATCGACAAGGGCTGGGATTTTAGAATTGGGATTAATCGCAATAAACTCATCGCTAAACTGATCGCCTGCCATAAGATCTACCCGATGAGCTTCATAGGGCAATCCCATCTCCTCTAGGGCAACAGCAATCTTTTGTCCATTAGGAGTCCCCAGGGAATAGAGTTGAATACGTTCGGGATATTGAACCGGCCATTTTAGGCTCATAATAAAGCTCCAAGATTAGAGTTATATCGTTTTACGAGATTCTTACAGCTTATGACGCTGCTATTTGGTTTCGATCTTTGGCTTAGGGCTTTAGCTCCACTTAATTGAACAGCCCATACTGGGAATTTGCTCCTGTGGGCCTTTGTCAGTGGATGCGACAAGGCGCATTGCATCCAACAGCTCAGTTTTACGATTCGTGGCATCACCCATACGAGCATCATCCAGACGGCCGCGATACTGTAATTCTCCTTTAGCATTAAAGCCGAAGAAATCGGGAGTACAAACCGCATTATAAGCTTTGCCTACAGATTGATCTTCGTCGATTAAATAAGGAAAAGTAAATCCATGCTGGCTAGCAAATCGCTTCATATTGGCTGGGCTATCTGAGGGTACATAACTGTAGTCATTAGACATGATTGCCAAAACATTAATGCCTTCTTGCTGTAAAACTTTTGCGTCAGCCACCAAACGGTCTATTACAGCCTGTACGTAAGGACAATGGTTACAGATAAAAGCGATTAGTAAGCCTTTTTCTCCTATTTGACTCTCAAGAGAATAGGATTCGCCATCAGGATCTTTAAGGGTAAACGATGGTGCTTTCCAACCGAAATCGCAAATGGGGGTATTGAGTAACATAGTTTTTTCTCTGATTTTTCTGGTTTGCTTAGGTTGAGAGGATGTCTTCACAATGATGTTTAAAACATCCTCAAGTAAAGTGTTTATTCAGGCAACATAGCTGCAAACTGTTTTTCAATTTCTTTGAGTTCTTGGGCTACACCTGAAAGTACGTTTGCTGCCATCGGATCGGGATAAATATCTTCAGTCCCTTGCTCAATTCCTGCCAATAAAGCATCGGCAATTTGACTAGGGGAAACTTTATCTAAAGGTAATGCAGTAGTCATTCTGGTATCGACGGGGCCAGGATAAAGACCGATTACAAGAGTATTTTGACTAGCCAATTCAGCACGAGCAGCTTGAGTCAAAGAGTGTAGGGCAGCTTTAGAAGCACTATAAGTGGCAAACACTGGAACATTGACGTGAGAAGAAAGGGTCGCAAGATTAGCGATCGCACCACCACCATTCTGTTTTAAGATTGACGCGAAAGTACGAATCATATTCAATGTGCCAAAGTAATTGACCTCTATTTCTGATTGAGCAGCTTGCACGCTAGCATCAGTAAAGAGTCCCCCAGTACTTACAATTCCCGCGTTATTAATTAGCAAATTTACATCAACTGCAAGTAAGGCTACTGCTTCAATTTGAGCAACATTGGTCACATCTAAAGTCAGAGGAATAATGCGATTTGGGTCAATTGCTACTATCTCTTGAAGAGATTCAATATTTCTGGCTGTAGCGTAGATTTTTTTTGCTCCTGCTTGGTGTAATGCTTCGACAAAAGCCCGTCCGATACCTCTGTTTGCACCAGTTACTAAAGCGACAGATTGAGAAATTTGAAGGCTCATAATTATTATCCTTGGTAATTTGTTATCGGGAACGTTCGTTCCGTTAAAAGACAAAAAAAATTAGTCCAGCACTGACAGCGTTACTTTGACAATGTTTTTGAGGAATTTTGGTTCTTGGTTAATTTTTGCCATTACTCGTATACCTTGAAAACTAGAGGTGAGATATTGCGCTATCTGGTTCAAGTCTTTATCTAGGGATATTTCTCCTTTTGCTTGGGCATTTGCTAAGACCCGATAAAAAGCTTTTTCCACTATCTTCATATCTGTAGCAATTTTTTGGGCTACAGAGGGATCGTGAGGACATAGCTCGATCGCTGTATTCGTTAAAAAACACCCCCGTCGGTCTTCATCGCTAATGCTTTGATCGATCAAACTATCAAATACTTTAGCGATCGCTGACCTTGATGCTCCCATTTCTTGCAAGCAATCTACCATACCTTGCATTCTAGTTTTTTCGTAATGAGTAATTGCTGCTTCAAATAGAGAGCGTTTATCCCCAAAAGTCTCATAGAGACTACTGCGGTTGATCCCCATATTCTTCACCAAGCTTTGCATGGATGTTCCTTCAAAGCCAAAACGCCAGAAGGTATTCATTGCTTTTTCTAAAACTTCCTCCTTCTCAAATTCTTTTTGTCTAGCCATAACTGTTTTTTTGCTGGTCTGAAAACACTATAGCACATTCTAAAACGATTGTTCCACTATTTGACAAAAAATATTCTGCACCATAAAAAGTTTATTCGCCGAAGCCCAGTTATATCGACTACTTGAGAGGAATGTTGGAGTAAAATGAATCGTTGCCATCCCCCGCTATTAACCCCGATCGCCATCAGTCCCGACAAGCCAATTGCTCGCAGCAGGGAGTTTTAAGGGTGAAATGCGGCTCTGGCCCCCAAACAAGCGATAGCAAGCTTATTGATTAGCGAACAATCAAAATAGGATTGCTGTCTAGCTGGTAACGTAGAGGAAGCTAAAAGTTCGCTGGGTCGCCGTGTCGTTTTTCAGCAGCCAGGAGCAATATGAGAATCGCAATTGTCAATGACACAACGATCGCTGTTGAGGCACTGCGGCGCGTCCTTCTAGCGGTTCCAGACTATCAAATTGCTTGGATTGCACGCGATGGGGCTGAAGCCGTTGCGAAATGCGCCAGAGATACCCCCGATCTTATCCTCATGGACTTGATGATGCCGGGAATGGACGGGGTAGAGGTAACGCGCCAGATTATGAAGAACTCCCCCTGTGCCATTCTGATTGTGACGGCGAGCGTGAGGAAGCACTCAGCTAAAGTGTTTGAGGCGATGGGATTCGGGGCGCTGGATGCGGCGAGTACGCCGGTTTTGGGAGCGCAGGAGCAAGCTTCGACGGCCCGAGAATTGCTGGCAAAAATTGCAACGATTGGCAAACTGATTGGCAAACGCGCAACCTCAACCCAAGCTCAAAAACCAGCACTTCGCCTACCGCCATTGCTAGCGATCGGGTCTTCCACTGGCGGCCCCAATGCGTTGGCGGCGATCCTCTCTCGCCTCCCGGCCGCGTTCCCCGCCGCGATCGCGATTGTCCAGCACGTTGACGTTCAGTTTGCATCGGGTTTGGTCGAGTGGCTTCAGCCTCAAACGCCATTGTCGGTTAAGGTTGCGACAGCGGGAAGTCGATTGGAGGCGGGAACGGTGGCGATCGCGGCCACCAACAATCACTTGATCTTAAAAGCCAATCGGCGCTTCGACTACACCCCAGACCCCCGCGACTATCCCTACCGTCCTTCTGTTGATGTGTTTTTCAAAAGCGCGGCGCAACATTGGAATCGGCCGGGAATGGCGGTGCTGCTCACGGGGATGGGTCGGGATGGCGCACAAGGGTTGAGCATGCTGCGTTCTCGCGGCTGGAAAACCATTGCTCAAGATCGCCAAAGCTGCGTCGTTTACGGAATGCCTAAAGCAGCGGTGGAGTTGGGAGCTGCCCAAAAAATCTTACCCCTGGACGCGATCGCCCCCGCTCTCTGTCGCCACTTTAGAGAGAGCGTGCGATCGGCGAGTTCGCCAGCGTCTCAACGCTCAAATTGATTGGAGTTTCGCAGGTGATTCGGGCGTTTTTCACCGCTGCTCCCCATCGAACTCGCCTTCCTGACGAACGAGGGTTAACAGTTCGGGGGAATTGCCCATCTCGCCATAGAGAATTGCATTTTGAGAAAATTCCCGACCCATTTGAATGGCATCTCTTCGATCGATCCCCATCACAAAGAAACTTTCTTCCGGAGGCCATTGGCCGGATTCATCTCGTCCGACAGCATTGAATAAAGGCAATCCCAACTGTTTAAGGTTTGCGAGCAACACTTGATTTCTGCTACAATTCTCATCCGCTCTCAGGAGCCGAGAATGGGGATTATAAGCAGTAACGAAAGCCCAGGTTGTTTTCTGATACTGCTGTAAGAGTCGATCTAGGGCAGGATTTTGAATGCCGACTCGAATTTGGATGGCCCCCTCTTCCCGAAAAACCTCGTACAGCGTTCCTCGATAGGCAAGGTCAAGGGTTGCCAGAGTTGATTGAGTCAGATCGGTCATCAGGCAATCTCCACTAATGGTTTGTGCGTTTCGGGGGTTGATTCTAGACTTTCTCCAAAGTAGGCTTCCCATGTAGATACGATTTCTTCTGCTAAGTGGGGGGGAAAGGGGTGTAATTGTGGCTTCCATTGCTCGCAACGCAGCAGATCGATGATTAGATTGTGAGCATAAAAGACTGGATCGAGGTATTTCATTAAAGTCGGTTGGGCGATCGCAAAATTAATCGGTTGTTTATCGCACATCACCTCATGAGAGTCAAAGCGATCGCCAAATTCATCTTCACCCCCCATATTTGCTAAATATCGACCTTTAAAGGCTTGGGGATTAAACTGTTGGGAGATCGCTTGTTCGCGTCCGGTCGCCGTCACCACCGCAAAGCAAGTCGAGGCTTGGGACTCTACCTCCACGATATGACTCGCTTCGATCGCATGGAAGCCTCGCTTTCGAGCAGTTTCAACCGCATTTGGGTGGCTATCAACAACAACAATGGCTTGAGTGTAGGGAGTTAATGCCTTGACAATCCCCTGACCGACTTTTCCATAGCCAACGACCATAAATTTTCTGTTGTTAATGACTGTCCCGGTGAGTTCCTGAAACGCCCGTACAAAGGCTTCGCCCGTACCTAACATGGCTTCGAGAGATTTGACTTTGCTGTCATCTACTGAGATCGCGGGATAGGAAAGAGGCGAGGAACCATAGCGAATCGCACCCGTGCGAGTAATTTCGGCAGTCCCCATTCGAGGAGTAACGAGTCCTAAGAGTTCTCCGCAGCAGTCCAGACAGATATCAAAGTCGTCCTCGAAGGTATGGGGTAATTGAACGTTGACTCCTGCGGCTTTAAGGATCTCTAAAGCAAGCGGTTTCGGTTCCATAAAAGAAGGACTGGTCACTGTTAGGTCAGCCCCTCCCGCGACTAAAACTTCAATTTTAAAAAGAGATTCTACGGTTAAGGGAACATTGTGGAGAATTTTTAACCCCCGATAAGATTGGTTTTCGAGTGCCTGCTGTTTTTGCCTTTGGAGAAAGGGCATCTCAGTTGCAGAATAGGTATTGTAAGCTCTTTGAAAGCTATGCAGTGCATTCATTATCTTTCCTCAATTTCTAAGTTATTCAGCGATGCCAGGGTGATAGTTGATTTCTAAATTAGGCGTCCAATGTTTCAGGGGTTGAGCGAAGATTTTTTCGCCATGGCGTTGGAGAAAAATGCCACTAACCTCAGGGGGTAACAGCCCAATTTTTTGATCGGCAAAGGGACGTTTTGAGGGGGGTAACCAGTCCGGATCGCCTTTCTCTGGGAGTTCGCCTTGGGCATTTCTCAGATGAGATCCGTAATTTACCCAGGAATTTTGCCCGCGAGTTTCTGTTGTGAGAGCCGGTCTAGCGAGGGGAGAGAAAAATGTGAGATGGGTATACCAAGCTTTTTCTTCACCAATAGCACTAAAACCGTAACCTTCCATCCCATGACCAAATAGATCGTGAATGGCTCGAAACATGTCATTAATGGTCAGTTCATACCCATCAACAATCACCCCGGTTTTTTCGAGCATGTAGTTTTGAGTAAAAACCGTTTCTCGTCCAAAATGAGACTGGGTAATCAGAAAATACAAATGACGATTTTGATGGACATCTGCGAACATGGCACAGCTACTGTCATAGGGTTCAGTGTCTCCAAACCAAGGTTCAAAGTGAATGCCCATACAGTATTGAGCAAATTCATATTGTTGTCGAACTTCAATAGCGAGTTGTTGATAACTGGCCTGCGTAATCGGATCGTTGGGGGTGTGTTCTAATGCTTCAAAATAATCGGCAATTCGTTTGCCTCGTTGTGGATTCATGGGATGCAGCTTATCCCAATTATTAGCGCGATCGCAAAAAGTCTTTTTGTAGTTTTCAGCACATTTATTGATACTGGAACGCACTGGGCTATCTTGATATTTTTTAGCACAGTCTCTAACAGATAGCTTTGCAGGACGTTGTTTGAGTTCTAAAGAATTCGACATGAACAATTACCCTTTCTAAAACCGGACAAGAGGAAATCAGAAAAATAGAAAAGTCTTTCAAGGGAATGTTTTTGAGATTAGTCGCAATACGCATTAAGGTCAGAACGAGGTTAAGCTGTTCGACATTTAAACTGTGACATCCAAATCCTTGTCACGGGTGTGGGGTGCGAGAAAACCCAATTTAAAGGTGTGACAGCTTAAAAGCGGAGTTCTATGGTCGTCTGCTATTTCTTCGTGCGTAGCGCTAGAAAATCATTCCCTTGAGAGAAACAGTGATGACTTAAACAAAGTCTGAAACTTGGTTTTTCGCTGCGACAATATCTCCGGTAATTGAGAGAGAATCCCCACTGCTGAGTCCAATATTGAGGCTATCTCCCTGAGTTGTGGAGGTAATTTGAACGGATTGAATTGAACCTCCAGCCCCTAAATAATCGCTGAAGTCCAACCGATCGAAGCTATCGAAGCCAATAATTGTATCGAGATCGGCGATGGTATCTTGTAGAAGGTCGGCACCGAAGATAAAGGTATCGCGTCTGTTCCCCGAAACTAAAAGATCCGAACCCGTCCCTCCTTCTAGGAAATTACGACCGCCGCCGCCATTAAGTAGATCGTCTCCTGCGCCTCCAACGAAACTATCCTTGCGATCGCCTCCCAAAAGGGTGTCATTTCCTTCACCAGCAAAGACCGTACCGCGCAGTCTTCCTTGAACCCCTAAGTAGGTATCATCTCCAGCAGTCAGTCGGAGATCGCCATTAATTCTTCCGGCATTCGCGATCGTGAGACTCCCTTCTGCTTCGCTGGCATCAATGGCAAGACGACCTTCGCTGTAAATTCCGCCTTGAATGAAACCCGTATTGATGATTTCACCATTCAATTGAGTCCGGTCTTCAATCAAAACGGTTGCGCCCTTTTGAGAAGCCAACAGACCTGAGTTTTCAATATTGCCGTTCAAAACAGAGACGGGTTCGCCGGTTTGGTTTCCCCAATACAGTCGAATTGCCGAGGATTGACTGTTGGTCGTCGAACTAACCGCACCGCGTCCGACAATCCTTCCTGCATTTACGATCGACCCTTCAACGTTGGCACCCAACTCTAAAGAAATTGCATCGCCTTGGTTGCCACGACCAACATCAATGACGCCACTCGCCTGATTATTAATCGAAATCTCGCGGGCAGTCTGGTCGCCGTAAATGACTCCATCTGTAGGACTGTCAAGGGTTTGAATGCGACCGGCATTCTCGATGCTTACCTCAGCCCCCCCGATATTAATCGCCCGTTGACGACTTAGAATGCGTCCGCCATATTCATTGACAACTCGTCCTCCGGACGTTCCGCCATTGGCAAAGTTGATACCTCGAAAATCTCCGCGAATCAGACCGCTGTTGCGAATTTCTCCATTGAGAACGGTTTGGTCTTCAATGAGAATTGCCGTTCCTTCTTCGGCTAAGAGGCGACCTGAGTTGACGATATCGCCGTTGAAAGTGGAGATCGGAGAACCGGATTGATTGCCCCAGTAGAGGCGAACGGCAGAGGATTCGCTATTGGTTGTGGCGCTACGTTCTCCTCGACCTCTAATGGTACCGTGATTGACAATTCCCCCAATCACGCTGGCACCGAGTTCGAGAGAAATTGCATCGCCTTGAGTACCGGCAACCGAACCAATGTAGCCCCCTTTGTAATTATTAATCGAAATCTCGCGGGCAGTCTGGTCGCCGTAAATGACTCCATCTGTAGGACTGTCAAGGGTTTGAATGCGACCGGCATTCTCGATGCTTACCTCAGCGCCCCCGATATTGATGGCCCGCTGACGACTCAGAATGCGTCCGCCATATTCATTGACAACCCGTCCTCCGGACGTTCCGCCATTGGCAAAGTTGATGCCTCGAAAATCTCCGCGAATCAGGCCGCTGTTGCGAATTTCTCCATTGAGAACGGTTTGGTCTTCAATGAGAATTGCCGTTCCTTCTTCGGCTAAGAGGCGGCCTGAGTTGACGATATCGCCGTTGAAAGTGGAGATCGGAGAACCGGATTGATTGCCCCAGTAGAGGCGAACGGCAGAGGATTCGCTATTGGTTGTGGCGCTACGTTCTCCTCGACCTCTAATGGTACCGTGATTGACAATTCCCCCAATCACGCTGGCACCGAGTTGTAACGAAATCGCATCTCCCTGGTTGCCACGCCCCGCATCAATCAGGGCATATTTGTGGTTTTCAATCGTAAAAGCACGGGCCGTTTGGTCGGAGTAGATGGTGCCATTTCGGGGATTAGCTGTGGTGACGATCGTCCCAAAATTATTGACTTGATTGAAGAGACCGCCGAGATTGATGGCACGACTTTCGCTCGCGATCGTACCACCATTGTTAATAACTCCTTGGGATTGTCCTCCATTCAGAAAGTTAATTCCATTAAAGCTGCCATCTATAATTCCTCCATACTCCACATCAATGTTGACGTTTTGAGCTGCTGTCTCGACTTCTACGGCCGTGCCATCTACGTTTAGCTCTCCATTAGAAGTGACAGTGAGAGAATTACCAGAATCTAGGGTAACTGTTTCGGTTTGAAGATCGTCAACTGAAACGTTAAAAGGCATAATGCTTACCCTCCTAAAACTTGTTTCGTAATGACTGCATCATAGTCAGGGCAAGTTTTGGAACGCTTGAGGCGCAAGCCTCAATTTTCACTTAGGACTTTAGACCTACAAATAGTGAAAAGTTAGAAAGAGTCGAGTTTTGCTGACTTATGGATCGGGAAATATATAGTATATTCCCAGTGTTTTCTCAGCCCTCTCTCATCTAACAGAAGAGGTTAAACTCTACGATCTTTAAAAGAAGAGAAGAGAAGAAAATAAAACTCGATCTGTCCGTTTGTAAAGAATGGGGAACTCATGGTAGAGCTACAGAATCCAATTCGGGTGTTGTTAGTGGACGATGAAGATATCGTTCGTTATGGACTCAGGGCTGTTTTTCAACTCATAAAAGAGATAGAAATTGTTGGAGAAGCTTGTGATGGCAAGGAAGCGATCGCCCTGGCTCGGTCGCTCAAACCCGATATTATCTTGATGGATATTGGAATGCCCGTGATGGATGGCGTTACGGCAACTCGAAAAATTTGTCGAGAGCAACTTCAAAGCAAGGTCTTGATTTTAACAACTTGTAATGACGATCGGTCTTTGATTGAAGCGATGCAACAAGGCGCTTCGGGCTATTTGCTTAAAAATACTCCCCCTGAAGATTTTATCCAAATCATTCAAGCTGCTTACAAGGGATATATCCAGATTAGCCCTAGCTTGGGCCCAAAATTATCTCAGCAACTTAGGCTTCCGAATCGCGAGGAAAAACCAGCAACCTGGCAAAGAGTCACCCCGCGGGAACGGGAAGTTTTGTCTCTCGTTGCAGAAGGAGCAAGCAACCGAGAAATTTCTCAAATCCTCCAAATTGCAGAAAAGACTGTCAAAAATCACGTCAGCAATATTTTGAATCGGTTGGAGCTTCGCGATCGCACGCAACTTGCAATTTGGGCAAATACCGCTTCGGTTGATACGCCTCATATTTCGTCTGTCTAGCAATCGGCTGAAGTTTGTGGTAGTTGATGGATGCAATCAATTATGACAACTGACGATGATACCTTGGAATCTGGGTGCAAAATTCAGCTTGTTTTTAGGACTGGTTTGGCTCTTGGGGAGCAGTTTGACAACGTTTACCCTCTCCAAACATCTCAACGAGCGAGCCGAACAAGCAGTCCGAGAACGGGCAGAAATCTTACTCACAGCAATGCAAGCTGCTCGTAATTATACGCGGGATAATATTCAACCCATTCTAGACCGCCGTTCGGAATCAAGCGATAGCTTTATTCAAGAAACCGTTCCTAATTTTGCAGCTCGCACCATTTTTTCGGATTTTCGACAGCAAGATCCGAAATTACAAGATTTTATTTATAAAGAAGCAGCGATTAATCCAACAAATCCCTTGGATCGAGCGGATGATTTTGAAACAAAAATTTTCACTCGATTGCAGCAGCAACTGATTAATACTCAACCCAAAATTCTCTCTGGATATCGTACTTCAGAAAGAAAAAAACTCTTTTATTTAGCTCGACCTCTGATCGTTAATGATGCGAGCTGCTTGGACTGTCATGGCAGTCCGGAGAACGCTCCTCAGTATTTGCTGAATATGTACGGCGATAAAAATGGTTTTGGCTGGAAGCTCAACGATGTGGTTGCCGCTCAAATGGTTTACGTCCCGGCGGACAAAATTTTCGATCGAGGGAATCAAAATCTTATCACCGTGATGAAGACGCTCTCGATCATTTTTGGAGCGCTTTTTCTGGCAATTAATTTCTTGTTGTGGCGAACGGTTATTAAACCGCTCAAAATACTCACCAATGTCGCAAAACAAATTAGTAATGGCGATCTCAATCGCGAAAACCGCGTCCAATGCGAAACGCAAAGTTTAGAAACTTTAACCTTCCGAAAAGACGAACCCGGACAACTGGCGCGAGCTTTTCACTACATGGTTCGCGTACTTTCTCAACGAGAGCAAGATCTCCAGCAGGCCGTGCGAGAACGGACTCAATCTTTACGGCAAGAAATGCGCGATCGCCAAACAGCACAAGATGCTCTGCGAACCTATTCCCATGCTATCAATCACGATCTACGCAACTTAGTGATGGGGATTTCGATTGTTGTTCGGGGAATATTGTTTCGGCAATCTGGCACGGATCGGCAAACAACAACGAGCGATCGGGAAGAACAACCCAAGACCCTTGAAATTGAACCAATGGTGCTGGCAATGATTGAGAGAAGTTGCGATCGCCAACTTAAGCTCATGAATTCTCTGATAGAAGTTCAGTCTTCAGATATTTGGCGTATTGTGTTGCAGCCTGAGAGCGCTAATTTAAGAAAACTAACAGAAGAATTAAAAATTGCCTATCAACCCAAACTGCTTGCAGCCGATTCAACGTTAGAAAACCATATTCCTGAAGATTTACCCGTGCTTCAAGCCGATATCAATCAGCTTCAACGAGTCTTTGAGAATTTAATTGATAATGCTCTTAAATATAATCCCGATGGGGTTGCGATTGTTTTAGATGCCACGCTCTGTGAGGGAACGCAATCTGTGGTTCGTTGTACGGTTTCTGATAGCGGTATTGGCGTGAATCTCGCGAAAAGTCAGGAGTTGTTTGAGATATACGCTCGCGATCGCGCCAACGGTCAAGCTTCAGGTTACGGCTTAGGCCTTTATATTTGCCGAAAGATTGTGGAAGCTCACAATGGAAATATTGGCGTTGAAACTTCCCCTAACAATGGGGCAAAATTTTGGTTTACTTTACCAGTTTGATTGGAAGTAAAACGATGTCAGGGCAGGTTTAACAATATCTTAGGAGACTTGCCCAAAATTTAAAGTCAAAACCCGCCCCTACCCATTGTTACCCCAGCAAGATTTGAAATTGAACCTGAATGCTTACTATTGCCTATTTTCCGAATATTTTCGTCACTACCTAAATCGGATTGTTATATTTTCTCCAACTCGAATTTGGATATCTCACAAGTCCGAGAACTGCGATATTCGGTCGTTATCCTCGGTAAGATTGCATGCGCTTAACTGCTTGTTTGTACTTTAACCGCAACAGCGTTTTATCCCCCAACTGAAGCATTGTTGTGGGTTTGAACGGTTCGATCCCGATCGCTTGCAGAATGCGATCGCCTAACGCTCGACCCACCAGCGGCGGAACGGCGTTGCCGATCTGTCGAAACCCGTGCCATTTGGTTCCGTGGAGGCGAAACCAGTCGGGAAAGGAGTGCAACCGTGCCGCTTCGCGGACGGAAATGGTACGGGGGTAGTGGGGGTGTAGGGGACGGGGTGCGGTGTGACTGCCGCGATCGGCTCCCGTTCCCGCACGTAAGGTGTAGCAGCAGCCATCCCAATCTAAGCGTCGCAGGCGACTGGTTTTATCCTGCTGTCCGGGGCCCAGTTTCCGAAAGCGCTTGACGACTGCTTTTGTATGTTGGGTTTGCCAAGAACCCGTGAGGAGCAAGGGATTCCAAACGCGAGGATAGGCGAAGTTTTTTGGGTCGGGGACTAACTCGCGCAGTTTTTTGGCGTAGAGACTGGCCGTTGCCTCAAATTCATCGACCGTATCGGGTTTGAGCAGCACTTCATCCTGATGTCGCAGTTCGCAAAATGCATCTAAGTTGGGGAGGTCGGCGATCGCGTCCCGCACCGTGATGCTGGTTTCGAGCGGTTGGGGATAGGAGAGCATTGCTTCTCCCTGACGAGTTCCCAACAAGAAAAGGCGCTTGCGTGCTTGAGGAACGCCAAAATCGGCAGCATTCAAGACTCGAACGGGTTCTGCAATCTTATAACCGGCTGTTTTGAACTCCCGCTTCAACCGGCGCAATAGAACTCGATTATTGACGTGGGTTAAACCGGGAACATTCTCCATCACAAAATAGCGAGGTTGGAGTTCTCGCACGAGGCGGCAGAAGTGGAAAACCAAGCGATTTCGGGTGTCTTTGAGGTCGTGTTTCCCCATCACCGAAAAACCCTGACAAGGCGGCCCGCCAAAGACGAGATCGAGGGGGCGATCGGGCAGTCGTTTTTGCAGATCTCGACCGGATAAAGCGGCGACATCCGCCCACAAAAGTTGCGTTTGGGGAAAGTTAAAGGTGTGGGTGGCAGCATGGACGGGATCGTTTTCCACCGCGATCGCCACATCAAATCCAGCTTGTTCGATCCCCAGAGAAAATCCTCCCGCACCAGCAAAGAGATCGACAGCGATCGGTCTGTACTTCTCATTTATCATTTATCACTTATCAGCTATCAGCGCTTCTGCCTATTGCTACGCAGAAGCAAGCTACATCCTTTCTACCCTCTAAATCCCGAATTCTGAACTCTGAACCCCGAACTCTCTTCTACTGAGGTGTGGGTTGCTGTCGCAGGTATTCGAGAAATTCGAGGAGTTCCTCATCGGTCAAAAGCTGGCGCGATCGCTTGCCGTAGGTCGCGATTAAATAGTTTTTGCCTTGTTCTTGCGTCCACTGCAAGCGCTTAATTTCCAGACTGGTTTGGGCAATAACATTTGTAAAGTCAATTGGATTGGTTGTTGCTTCGAGAGTAGCCGTTGAAGTGGTAGCGGTTTCTGTTTCGCGAGGACTCGCAGGAGCAGATATCGGCAAGGTTACATTCTCAGATGTGTCACTAACGAGAGTTTCAGGTACAGGTATGGGGGTGAGAGTTGCTGGCGGATCGGGCGCGATCGCTTCAGGTTCGGGATCGATCGCCTCCGTTGCGCTCAAACGGTTAGAACGGTGCGGTTGGGGGGCAACTGACAGTACGGGAGTCTCCGGAACCGATAGGGAAGGCTCAGGCAGCGTTTCGGGCAAGGGAGAATGGGAAGCAGAGGCAATCTCCAAAAGTTCAAATAATCGCCCCCTCGATCGATCTTCGGCCTGTTCGACCGTTTCGGCAGCGGCCAAACTGGTGGCGATAATCTCGCCTTTGACCCGAACGAGCGATCGCACGACATATTTGCCATGTTCGACCGTCACAAATTCGCTAATCAAACTACCTTGAGGATAATGCGTTCTAAAGCGAGCAAACATAAGCTTTCAAACCATTAAATGAATCGTCATTTGCCAAATCATTACAGATCGAGCGCAATAAGTTCCAACTTCGCCTTCCATCGCACCCTATCCGAACGAATCGCGCGCTCCCCACCACAGGCGTTTTGACGCAATCTTGCAAAAAATTCACTAAAATAGCTAAAATTTCCCTCAATTTGGTATGTTAACTTATGTTAAATATTTAACCATTCAGCTTGCTAGCGACCTCCAAATCTTAAATCCTCAATTTTCTCAAAAGGGCGGCTTGTTGTTAGGACATAAATTTACCAAAAAGATTGGGTCAAAAGCCCCGTCCTCTCGTGGCCAGCATTCCCTTGCGCCTTCCGGCGGCGCGGGGTCTGACTGCTTCCAGGACGGCTTGGAGAAGATAACTCATAATTGATAAGATCTCAAAATGAAAGCCCGTTATCGATACAGAATCTATCCCACTTCACAACAGCAGGTTCGCCTAGCCCAACTCTTTGGCTGCTGTCGAGTCGTCTGGAATGATGCTCTCTCGCATTGTCGAGAGGAGTACAAAAGCGGCAACAACAAGCCTAAAAGTTCTACCCTACAAAAACAGTTCATCACCCAAGCCAAGCAAACCGAGTTCAGAACCTGGCTGGCCGAAGTGTCGAGTATTCCCCTACAACAATCCATCCGGGACTTAGAGCAAGCCTATTCCAACTTTTTCAAGTCCTGTCAGGGCGAGAGGAAGGGGCGAGTTGTTAAACCCCCAAGATTCAAAAAGCGCCATTCCGCTCAATCGGCTCGATTCACTAGAGGAGGTTTCAAAGTCAAACAGGATAAAGTCTACCTTGCTAAAATCGGCAACCTCAAAGCGATCTGGTCAAGACCGCTGCCCTCCGAGCCTTCGTCGGTCACGGTTATCAAAGATTCAGCCAACCGCTACTTCCTCAGCTTTGTCGTTGAAATTCAGCCCGAACCCCTACCCAAAACCGACAAGACAGTGGGTATCGACCTAGGGATTAAGACCTTTGCCACCACCAGCGATGGAGAAAAGGTCGATGCTCCTAAACCCTTGAAAAAACGGCTCAAGCGACTGAGGAAATTGCAGCGCAATCTAGCTCGAAAAAATAAAGGGTCGAACCGTCGCGAACGAGCCAGAAAGCGAGTGGCCAAGCTACACGCTCGAATCAAAGACACCCGCACCGATTTCCTGCACAAGCTTTCAACGAAGATGATTCGCGAGAACCAAGCCGTCATCTTGGAAGACTTGAACGTGTCGGGAATGGCGAGGAATCGAAAACTTTCACAAGCGATTAGCGATTTGGGATGGCGACAATTCCGAACTCTACTCGAAGGCAAAGCGGAAAAATACGGTCGCGAGTTCTGCGTCATTAGCCGTTGGGAACCCACCAGTCAAACCTGCTCTTGCTGTGGGTTCAGAGGGGGAAAGTTAGACCTATCAATCCGGGAGTGGACTTGTCTCAATTGCGAGGCTATCCACGACCGGGATGTGAATGCCGCAGTAAATATCCAAGTCGCCGGAGGGCATTCGGAGACTGCAAACGGACGTGGAGGAAGGCGTAAGACTGCCGCGCTTGGTAGCTTCATCCTGTGAAGCGTCAACCCGCCAAGAATTCAAACAACTATCGTTGTTTGGATAGATTGGAATCTCCTCGCCTTTAGGCAGGGGAGGATGTCAAAGGAGAATTGTTGCCGAACTTATGAGTCAATCGTCTAATTTTTCGTTTCTCAAGCCGATTTCGCGACGAGCTGCACTCAAACTCCTCGGCGTTGGGGCGGTCGGTGCGGGATTGGGTTACTCTCGCTTTGCCAAACCCGAACCCACGATCCACCAACCCGATACCTTAGACTTACCTCGCCATCTCAGCCAGAACAAGACGGTTGTTGTAATTGGGGCCGGGTTAGCGGGGTTAGCTTGTGCCTACGAACTTAGCCAGCGAGGGTTTCAGGTGACGCTGCTGGAAAAGTCACCCCAACTTGGCGGCAAAATTGCCAGTTGGAAAATCCAGGTTGGGGACGAAGAGTTCATGATGGAACACGGGTTTCACGGCTTTTTTCCTCAGTACTACAATCTGAAAAATGTGGTTGAAGAACTCAGCATTCAAGACCATTTCAAATCCTTAGAGTTTTACTCCCTCGTTTTCCGCGATGGTGCTTACAAACCCGAAGTGTTTCGTCCCAGTCGCTCTGCTTTCCCTTGGAATATTGTCGATTTGGCGATCGCTTCTCCCAACCGCTTTCGATGGGGCATTAATCTCACCAAAATTAAGCACCTGCAAGTTTTCCAGGCAATTACCGGCTTCCAAATTCCCAAAAGCTTTAATCGCCTCGACAGCATCTCTGTCGCCGACTGGGCCGAACAAGGTTTTCCTCAAGGACTCTACGATCTCTACTTCCTTCCCTTCGCCAAGTCGAGCTTAAACGCCCCCGATGTCCTCAGTACGGGGGAGCTGTTGCAATTCTTCCACTTCTACTTCTTCGGCAACCCAGAGGGACTCGCGTTTAACGGGACGAGGGATGATATGGGAACTAGCCTCGTCCAACCCATCGCCCGCGCGATCGCGCGCAATGGCGGCACAATCGTCACCGAAGCAAATGTCGCTGACATTCGCTGCGCCGATGGGAAAATTCAGGCGATCGCTTACCAACAAGGCAACGCTCAAACCGATGTCCCCTTCTGGGTCAAACGTAACGATCTCTTGAGTCAAAGCGATGCTAACTACTATGGTGCAGGCGATCGCGTGTTTCTCGCCCAAGGAGACACCGCAGCGCTGTCCCTAACCTGCACCCACCAAGGTTGCACCGTTCAACCCCAAACCGACGGACGATTCCTTTGCCCCTGTCACGGCGCGCTTTACGACTCCCAAGGGAAAGTTCTCAGCGGCCCGGCCCGACAAGATTTACCCCGCTTCCAAATTTCTCAACGCCAAGATGATGCCGTCCAACTGGTTGCCGAGTCCCCCATTCTGCCCCAAGCGCAGAAAACTTTAACAGCCGATTACTACGTCATTGCCGCCGACGTTCCCGGAACCCAACACCTTTTCAACTTGATGAGTGGGGATGCAAACGAGAAAGTCAGGGGACAAATTCAACAACTGGCGGTGGCTGACCCCTTCGCCGTCGCTCGATTTTGGTTCGACCGAGAGTTTGACTGGCCCCACAGCAACTTTACCTCCCTTTCTGGTTACGCGCTCACCGACAGCATCACCCTGTACCACCGCATCCAGACACAATTCATCGAATGGGCGCAGCGCACGGGATACAGTGTTGTCGAGTTACACGCCTACTGTTATAAAGAAAAAGAATTTCCCACTCAGGCCGCGTTGCTCGCCACCTTTGAGCGGGAATTGTACGAAATTGTCCCGGAACTGCGCGATGCCAAAATGCTGCATCGGGAACTAGTGAACCAAAAGAATTTTTCTGGCTACCCTCCCAATAGCTATGCCGATCGCCCGGAAACCAATAGCGAAATCCCCAACCTCGCTTTTGCTGGAGATTGGGTTAAAATGCCGTTTCCCTGCGGCTTGATGGAACGAGCGGTGAGCAGCGGCCTGCTGGCGGCGAATGCTATTCTCCATCAAGAAGGATTGCAGCGGCGATCGCTCTTATCAGTCAATCCGGAAGGACTGTTGAAGATTTAAGGTCGCCCGTTTGAGCGGTAAGCATTCAGCCGACTTCGCTGAATGCTCAAAGCTGTAATACTTCCGTTTAATTGCTGCCCGTGAACACAACTTCCGGGAATTTCTCCTGCGCTTTGGTCATCGGCGTGCGCTTGCCTTCTTCTTGCCAGTAGTTAATGACAGCGGTCGCTTTGTTCAACAGGTCGATCCGTTCTGTTTCGGAGATCCAGTGTTTGGCTTCCAGCTCATCCTTAAGCTGCTCCCAGGCATTGTTCCGCGGCCAGAAAAAGTAAGCGGTCAAAGGGCTAGTTCCTTTCCCAACAACTTGATCGACAGCGATCGCAACATTGCTGTCTAACCACAGAATCTTTAAAATAAATCTCGGTTCCAATGACACCTCCAACAGGCCGATCGGGGAATTCGGACAAATTAACAGTTGACCATCCTAACATTAATTTATGTCTTTAGCGATTGTTGTCTTTGATATTGATGGGGTTGTGCGGGATGTTGGCGGTTCTTACCGGCGCGCGATCGCGGATACCGTGGAAGAATTTACGTCGGGCGCGTATCGACCGGCGATGGAGGATATCGATCGCCTCAAAACTGAGGGAATTTGGAACAATGACTGGGAGGCCTCGCGCGAGTTAATTTACCGCTACGGGGAAACTCAAGGCGAGTCTCGCAGCCAGAAAAGCGTTAACTACGACCAACTCGTTGCCTTTTTTCAAAGCCGATATCGGGGAAGCGATCCCCAAAACTTCAATGGTTATATCGCGTCGGAACCGCTTTTGTTGCAGCCGAGTTACCTAGAGCAGTTGAGTGCAGAGGAGGTTCGTTGGGGATTCTTTAGCGGCGCAACGCGGGGATCGGCCGAATACGTTTTGATCGAGCGGTTGGGGCTGAAGAATCCCGTGCTAATTGCCATGGAAGATGCTCCTGGAAAACCCGACCCTACTGGATTGTTTGCCGCTGTCGAGCAGTTGGAACAGGGACAAGAAAACTCGGCAACTCCCGTCATTTATGCAGGCGATACCGTTGCTGATATGCAAACCGTTCGGGAGGCTAGCGCTTTGCAACCCCAACGCTTGTGGTTGGGAGTGGGGATTTTGCCCCCTCACGTCCAGCAAGAGCCCGAACGCGCTCTTGCTTATCGCGAAATCTTAACCGCCGCTGGAGCCAAAATTGTTTTGGGGAATATTCAAGAATTAACGCCCCATAAAATTCAGGAGTTACGTCTGATGTGAATTACCTAAAACCCTAGCTGGGGCGAGGGAATAGCGGTCAGACCCCGCGTCGGCGTAAGACGCCAGGGAACGCTGAGCAAGAGAGGCAAAAGGCAATAGGCAATAGGGTCAAGAGACAATAGTAGATCTAGGGTCAGAAGCTCCGAATACACATTAGACGTGAGTTGGTTAAAAACAATCGTCCCCAAACAGATTAGTCGGATAAATCTGCTCGAAACTGACCTCTGTCATCTCTGCTGTGGGCGAGAAGGAAAACGTCTCGTCGGTAACAGCCGGATTTTCTTGTCGGGCAGTAATTTTATCGCTCACTTCGAGCTTATACGTCTCATCTAAGCTCAACGTCATGTCGATTTGCTGGATGGTTTCATCGCGGGGACGAACCACAATATTGGAGGTGAAGATGTCGTAGTTATCCTGTAAGTGGTAGATGGTATATTCGTCTCCTGGCGGGCTGGCTGTTTGCGAGACGGAGACATCTGCTAGCAAATCTTCGGCAATTTCATCAGTCGGAGTCACTCCTTCGCGAAGCTGAGCTTTGATGGACTCTTGGGCTTCGAGAAAGAAAATATTGGTGAGTCCGATTAAAAATCCATGGCCGGATTGTTTGAATGCTTCTAGCGATAAGGCCGCGTATTGTTGGCGATCGCTTCGGTACTCCCAAACCTTGTCACCTTGCACGACAACGAGGAGGGGAAAATCTGGCGTTCCGTCCTCTTTTTGGATCGTGACTTCGGCCCGGATGCGATCGGGATATTGAGCGGTGACATTGAGATCGGCCTTGACAGCAGTGCTAACCCCCCGACACGTTGCATTCACTTGCATTTGAGACTGGGTTTGATAGCGATCGCCCCGGACGAAGTTGGCCGCACTGTTGACCAGCAGGGGAACATCAACGTTCTCTTCCGCTTGAGCGTAAAGGGTGGGTTGAGCGTGCAGCGGGAGGGCGATCGCATTACCGAGAAGGGCGAGATTGAGCAGAAGAAAAGCTGAGTGCATAGCAGTCACATTTTTTAAGCGAGCAGCGATCGCAATTGAGCGGGTTGGAGAGTTCCACTCAAATGCCAGACCCAGTATAGCTTTCTTCGGACTGACGCAACGAAACCGCAACGCGAGGATTTGAGAGCTTTCTCATTCTCGCCTTTCTGCGAATGTCGGCCGTGCGATCGAGGCAACTCTTTTAGGCACTCCGCCTGAAGAAACGCGACAAGAATCTCAAGCTCGTTTAAACCTCATAGGAGAAACTCAGTAAATTTTCATTAATCCCCTTTAGACTCTAAACAATAAGCGCAAATTAAAGCTCGTTTTTCAGCTCGGAAAGCAAAATTTTTTGAGTACCAAATTCCCAAAATGTTTGCCAATCTCTTGCGCGAACATTTTTTCTTCAACTCAACAATTAAGGTTGTTGTGAGTTACGGATTTCATGCTAGCTGAATAAAAAACTCATCGATTCAAAGAATGACAGCCGAATATTTTATTAATAAATATTTGAGTTTGTTTTCTTTCAATCGATTAGGCTATTTGCGCCTGCGTTCAATCATTTGTTAGAGAAAATATGCTCTCTTTACAATCCCGATACAAACAATTCAAGGACTCTTGCTCGCACGCTTATCCCAAGAAAAAAAGACGTTCTTGGTTTTTCTTGAGCTTCGTGGGACTGTGTGCGTTACTTATTACGCTCTGGCTTTCTAATGGAGAGGGAATTGATGGTTTTATCAATCATTTTCATTACGGACGCGATGCGCTACCAATTTGGTTGCAAGCCTTAGTGACACCCGGTCAAAAAGTTTGGACAACTATTTTAATTCTTGTCGTCATCACCCAAGCGATCGTTCGGATGTCTCCTTCTGAAGATAAGCGATCGCGCTTTATTATTATTACCCTTCTTTTAACTTTAGCCATTCGCTATTTACTGTGGCGATCGCTCGTTAGTTTAAATTTCACGACATCTCTTAACGCAGCATTTAGTATCGGCATCTTTTTGTTAGAGTTTATTGGCATTGCCGGTTACATTATTCAACTTTTTATGATGTTGCGAGAAAGCGATCGCACTCGCGAGGCAGATCGCGCTTCTGTTGCCGTCAAAACAGGAGAATATCAGCCGTCTGTCGATATTCTCATTCCCACTTACAACGAACCCGACTTTGTCCTGCGTCGCACTCTTATTGGCTGTCAAGCTTTGGACTACCCGAACAAACAAGTTTATGTCCTTGATGATGGCGGGCGATCGGAAATTCAGCGCCTCGCACAAGATTTAGGCTGTCACTATATCAGTCGAGAAACTCGCAGCTATGCTAAAGCAGGAAATCTTAATAACGGGATTGATCAAACTCAAGGAGAACTAATTGCCTGCTTTGATGCTGATTTTGTACCCACGCGAGATTTTTTGACCCGTACTATTGGCTTTTTTCAGAAGTCAAAAATGGGTTTAGTGCAAACCCATCAATGCTTTTATAATCCAGATTTAATCGCTCGAAACTTAGGAATTGAAAAGTTTCTGCCTCACGAAGTTGAAATTTTTTCGCGCCACTATCAACGAATGCGAGATGGAGCCAATAGTTCGTTGTGCTACGGAAGTTCTTTTGTCATTCGGCGCAGTGCGATTCAAGCAACAAATGGATTTTTTACTGGCACGCTTAGCGAAGATTACCACACCAGTCTTTCTCTCTCTGCTCAAGGCTATGACGTTATTTATTTGGATGAAAATTTGAGTGCGGGTTTAGTTGCAGAAAATATATCAGGTCATATTACTCAGCGACAAAGATGGGCAAGAGGAACGGTACAATCTCTCTTTATTCCGATCAACCCATTAACTGTTAGTGGCTTAAATTGGCGACAGAGAATAACTCACTTAGAAGGCATTGTTCAATGGTTTTATTCTATTACGAGATCGCTCTTCCTTTTTATGCCTTTTATTATCTATTTTTGGAAGATAGTTCCCGCACAAGCAACGACTCAAGAATGGGTCTCTTTTTTCTGGATGTATTACTTTGTTCAGCTTTCAACGTTCGCTTGGTTAAACTATCGCTCTCGTTCGGTACTGATTTCTGATGTTTATTTTGTCGTGACATGTTTGTCTGTTTCTGCAACCCTTATTAAAACATTATGGTGTCCCTTTGGCCAAAGATTTAAGGTTACGCCGAAGGGAGTGCGTTCGGATAAATTTTCAATAAACTGGTCTGTTGCACTGCCCTTGCTTGTATTGCTACTCGGAACAGTGGCTTGTTCGATTTTTAACTTGCAACACTTGCAAGACAGCGCTAATAATTTGCTTATTGCGAGTCTGGTTTTAAGCCTTTATAACTTCATTGTTTTAGCGATCGCATTTCTCAGTTCGATTGATGTTCCTAAAACCGATAAAGCAGTTTGGTTCGACTTACACCAAGAGCTTGAGGTAAAAGTTGCAGGAATGACCTTGACTGGAAGCACGACGGCGCTCTCAGAAACAGGGGCAATCTTCAATTTATATCAAGCGACTCTTCCACCAAACGAACACCTCCAACCCTCTCTTGAGCTAAAGATTGTCAGTCAAAACTTAAACCTCAAAGGGAAAATAGTTGAGATTAAATCGCGCGATCGCTACCCTCAAATTAAAGTCGCTTTTGAAGGCGTTACACAACGCCAACACAAGCAATTGATCGAACTATTATTCTGCCGTCCGGGTCAGTGGAAGCGACAACAAACGCCAGGAGAGTTCAAAGTCCTTTTCTTGCTACTGAGGAGCTTGCTCAAACCCAGATTTTTAGAAAGAAATACTCAAGTTAGCGTCATGGCAGTCAATCAAGAAATTAACTCGCGATCGAGAACATCTTTCAACACCCATCAGCAACCTGTAAAAAGTGCCTAACTCCGAACTCCGCGCGATCGCTACTTCGCCAACCCAGCAGCTTTCAGACGGCGTTGCACCCCATCGGCCTTGAGCTCTAGAAATCGGCGCATCCCGTCTCGCGCCACGTCGAACTCGCGGCGTTGGAAATAGAGCGCTCTTTGCCAGCCCGGTGCTTGACACCATCGCTCGTATTCGGGAATTAAAACGTTGGTGAAAAAGTCCTGCCATTGCACGAGCAACTGCTGCGGCGTAGCCTCCCGGGCCCGCGTGCGGCCGTTTTCTGCCATCGCTTGGCGCAAACCCGGATCGTCGCGCAAGCGTTTGAGGGCCTCTAGCGTTTCTGCGGGGGAAGAGACTTCTAGGTAGTCGAGTTTGCTTTTCCGAACGGCACGATAGGCAGACTCGCACCCCATAATTGCTGGAACGCCTGCTTCCCAAGCTTGGAAGAGCTTGGAGGCGGGTTTCCAGGGAAAATCGGTTTTCCCGGCAAAGCTGCGAACGGCAATGACTGCATCCACTTCGCTGTAATTAGTCCAACTATCTTTGGACTCGTCCAACCCTTTGAAAGACCAGTTAATTCCCAGTTGAGCGACTTGTTGTCGCCAGGTCTGTCCTTGCATTTCCGGTGCTAAGAACGCGCCGACCCCCATGTAAGCTGCATTCTCAAAGCGATCGCCTCGGGCCGGATCGCGCGGCACAATTCCCGGTTGGGGCCACAGGGTAATGTAATGCTTGCCCGGAATGGGGCGCGATCGCGTCCCTAACACCCTCGGATCGTGCAAGTCGCCCAGCAGCCGAAATTTTGTATAAACCCCTTGAGGATTTTGGGTCACATTAATTTGTGCGTAGGGGTGTGGCGCTTTGCCGCCGAGCATACAAACCAAGAGCGTTTTATCGTTAGGTTTCGCGCGAAAGTCAATGCTTTCTCGATAGACTAAAACAATGCCTTCTTGGGGAAAGGTGTCGGTGAGTTCGCAAGGAAAACCCGCTTCTTGCAAGCGCAAATAGGTTTGCAGGGTCCAACAATATTCGCCAATTTCGACCCCATACTCGTACAACCCTTTTTCTAACTCCCACTCCCACGATTGGGCCGCACTAGCAGGCAGATCGTGCTGGTATTTTTTGTAAGGCGGAGAGTAGAAATAGATAGGTGGTAATTGACTGTTCATTCTCTTTAAAGTTCGGTTTCCAACAAGACCCGCGACACATTGTGCGATCGCGCGCTGTTCTGGCAGCGATCGCGCAATGTGTTGCTGCATCCCTGACATGACAGGAAAACTCACCAGCGTTCGATATTTCAACTGTAATCGTTTGTTCCCTCGTTCAAACTCTATCGGAGGGGAGTTTTCACTGCAAACTCGAAGAGAGTTGACAGCCAAGTAATATGAATGTAATACTATTTTGTAATTCAGCGAGGAAATGTTTTATGAGTGCATTCTTGCCCTTCAACTACCGAGATCGCTTTGTATCTGGCGATCGCACCGCTTAACCTCACTCTAGGAACAGTTCCAATGCAAAACCGGCGCGCTTCCTTTGGGGTTAAGACCTGCGAACAACTCCAAGGAAATCGTCATGAATTTAGAAAAATTAGGCTGGAGTGCTTTTTTCGCGCGACCGAACGCATTTACACCCAAATCTTGCGCGGGTCGAGTCGCTTGCATCCAAAAAAACCGCTATCTTCTCTACACGGAGTCGGGAGAGTTGTGGGCAACTCTTACCGGCAAATTGTACTATCAAGCTAATAGCAGTGCAGATCTTCCGGCGGTGGGAGACTGGGTTATCTGCGAGTCTCTTGAAGGCGATCTCTCTGCGATCGTTCGGGAGATTTTACCGAGAAAGAGCCAACTGTCCCGCCAAGCGGCTGGAGAGGCCACCAACGAGCAGGTTGTTGCGGCGAACATCGATACCGCCTTCATTGTCGTTGGCTTAGATGGAGACTTCAACCTCAGCCGCATCGAGCGCTATCTCGTCCTCATTTGGGACAGCGGTGCAACTCCCGTGATTCTTCTCAATAAAGCCGATCTGTGCGATCGCATTGAGGCGCGACGAGCTGAGGTCGAAGCGATCGCGCTCGGCGTTCCCACTCTCGTCCTCAGTGCCGCCAAAGGGCAGGGAATTGACGCTTTGACCCCCTACCTCGGAGTCGGACAAACAGCCGTGTTGGTGGGTTCGTCAGGGGTAGGGAAATCCACCTTAACCAATGATTTAGTGGGGCGATCTCGCCAAGCGGTACAGTCCGTGCGCCAAGGCGACAGTCGCGGCCGTCACACCACCACCAACCGCGAGTTAATTCTTCTTCCCTCCGGCGGTTGGCTTGTCGATACGCCGGGAATGCGCGAGCTGCAAATCGGCCAGACCAGCCAAGGTTTTTCGGAAACCTTCGCCGAGATCGAAACCCTATCAATGCAATGTCGCTTTCGCAATTGCCAGCACCAGACCGAACCCAACTGTGCAATTCAGCAAGCCTTAAGTGAAGGAACGCTCTCGCCGAAACGCTGGCGCAACTACCAAAAACTGCAACGAGAACTCAAATATGCGAGCGATCGCAGCAGTCAAAAAGCAGCTTTAATTGAGAAAGAAAAGTGGAAAAAGATCCACACCATGCAACGTCGTCGGCGATGGAATTCAGAGTTCTGAGTGATGAATTTCTCCCCAATTCCCCATCTCCCTATCTCCCGATACCCAACACCCCCGCCGTCAGGCACTGCTTGCAGACGATCTGACCTAAGTCGAGTCAAAATGTCCAAACCCTCTCGCTTGCAAGAGGCGTTCTCGCTTCTTGCGAGCTACGGCTTGCAGATCGATAATGCGATCGGTTTCATCCACAATTTCCCCTGTCAAAATCTCCAACACATCTTCCAAGGTAACAACCCCAGAAACACCGCCATATTCATCTAAAACAACCATCAAATGTTCGCGACTTTCTTGAAATTCTTTCAAGAGTTTATCCGCTCTCACTGTTTCGGGAACGAAGCGAACTTTCCGCGTTAAATTGGCTAACGTGCTGTCCTCTTTTTTCTCAATAATTGCGGCCAGCAGCTCATCTTTCAAGGCCACGCCAATGACGCGATCGATCGAATCTTCAATAACCAAAATGCGCGTGTGCTGTGATTCAATAATGTCTTGTTGCACTTCAGCTAAGGTCAGATCTCCATGCAAATAGGTGGCAATGGTGCGAGGTGTCATCAGGTCGGCCGCACTGATGTCGTTGAGTTGAAAGACTCGCTGGATCATTTCCGCTTCATCATCTTCAATTGCACCTTCTTGGCGGCCAATTCTCGCCAGCAACCGAATTTCTGCCTCATTGGTGGTCGGTAATTTGCTCCCTTGAGTAATCGGAGAAGTCACCTTTTCAACCAACCAAACGATCGGCGTAAAAACAATCGCGATCGCTTTCACGGGGAGAGCAAACCAAAGAGCCAGCGTTTGAGAATATCTCGCTCCTAAAGTTTTGGGAACAATTTCGCCGAAAATAATAATTAAAAAAGTTAGAACGGCAGAAAACATCCCCAACCAAGCCGAGCCAAAAACAACAGTCGCCAGCCGCCCGATAATAATACTGCCAACAATATTAAAAATATTATTGAGAATCACAATCGTTGCAATCGGACGATTGATATCGTTGCGAATTTCTTGCAGTGCTAGTGCGGTTGGCTTTTTCGATTGGGCCAGTTGTCGAACTTTAATGGTCGGAATGGATAAGAGTGCGGTTTCTGCTGCCGCACAAAAAGCCGAACCGGAGAGGACAAAGAGGACAACCAGAATAATTTGTAACATAGTCGAGCTAAATTTCAGTTGTCATGTTGCTGGTGAGGTGAGAACAGACAGCAAACTCAATTTCCAGAGAAAAAAATTCGACTTTAAAGACCATTTTGATGTTTTGAGAGGAAGGAGAGAGAAAAACTCAGCAACGCTCAAGTTGCTCTCCCTTCCCCAACAGAAATTTTGAATTAACGACTGGCGGCGGCCGCAGCATCCTGTTTTTGAGTCGATCCTTGGGTTCCGAGTTGAATCAATTCAATTTTGTAACCGGTTGGATCTTCCACAAAAGCGATGACAGTCGAACCGTGCTTCATGGGGCCGGGTTCTCGAACCACTGTACCGCCCTTAGATTTGATTTCTTCACAGGTTTTGTAAATATCGTCTACGCCAAGGGCAACGTGGCCGTAGCCAGTACCAATATCATAGCCGTCTGTGTCCCAGTTATAGGTTAATTCGATGACAGTATGGTCGGACTCATCGCCGTAACCGACGAAGGCGAGGGTAAACTTGCCGCCAGGATAATCTTTTTGTCGCAACAACTTCATCCCCAGAACATCGCAGTAGAATTTGAGCGATTCTTCGAGGTTGCCCACTCTGAGCATCGTGTGTAACATTCGCATGGGTTTGAGAACTCCTTCTTCGATGTTTTCCTCTGGGTTTTATTGTAAAGATTGCGGCCGAGATCTGCGCCGCACGAACCCCGTGCCTCAGCGCTTACAATGTAGTACTGCTCGGAGAGGGTTGAAGGATGAAACTTCCTCAGTCTTGGCAATTGCCGGAAGAAATCAAAAATCGATTGGGCCAAAAAAGTTTTGGGAAGCAGCGGGCTATGGTGGCAGAGGGCCATCTGTTACTGATTTTGCACAAAGTCCCTCAAAAGGACAGGCGATCGCGACAGGGCGTATTTTTCTGGCGAAAACCCAGTGGGGAGTGGGAGTTTAGCGGTCGGGGACGGGGTTTGCCGGCGCTTCGCAAACACCTGGAGGAGTACGGTTTGGCAGAAGAGCAACTGAACCAAGCTTACGATCGCGCGCGGGAGGCGCGGGATTATTTTGAAATTTTGGAAGCGATCGCGCCTTTGCAGAGAGCAGCGGGCAATTTGCACGCAACCTTACAGGCGGCGAGGGAGGCGATATCGAGCGATCGAGACATCATCGATCTGCGCGATCGCGCTGCGGAAATCGACCGGGCCTTAGAATTACTCCGAGGCAGTGCCAAAACTGCCATCGACTTCAAAATTGCCAAACAAGCAGAGGAACAAGCAACCTTAAGCTTGCAATCGGTAAAAACCGCTCATCGCCTCAATATCTTAGCCGCCATCTTCTTCCCGCTAACCGCCATTTCTTGCGTCTTTGGCATGAACCTCCCCAGCGGTTTTGAAAGTGCGTCGATCGGCCTCTTTTGGCTGGTATTTTTGACAGGAACGCTTCTCGGCGTTTTGGTTCGTCGGTGGGCGATTGAGGGGCGTTGGTTTTAACGACCTGAGTTCGATGAGAAGAGATGAACAGAGCAATGGAAAAAGCATTCAACCCGTACAGGCGAGATATCGAAATTCGACGTCAGTTTCTCGATAAATTAATTTCCGATTTTCCTGCCGTTTTGGTGATTACCATGCGAGCGGATTTCTTAGAAAATGCCCTTTCCTATCGTTCCTTTGTCGATATTTTGCAAAATGCAGACTTGAAATTGGGGCCGATGAATCATGAAGAACTTACAGCGGTTATTGTCCCACCTGCAGGGAAGTTAGGAGTAAGTTTTGAAGCGGGATTGGTGGAGCGAATTCTGGAGGATGTGGAAGACCAACCGGGAAATTTGCCGTTGTTGGAGTTTGCCTTGACGGAGTTGTGGAACAAACGGACAAGCAAAGAATTAACCCACCAAGTTTAAGCTATTCGACACTTAAACTGTAATATCCAAATTCTCGTCAAGGGTATAGGATGTGGGAAAACCCAATTTAAAGATGTGACAGCTTATTTTGAGTTGCGGGAGCAAAACAGTATAAACTCGTGAAATTTTGTTCAAAATAGCCTTAGCCTGAATTTAGGTCATTGATGTAATTGCATGATAAAAACTTTCTTTATTTTTGGAAGATAATAATCTTGTCGCACGTATCATTGAAAGTGAAAATCTTGCTGGATTCATCAATTCTCAAAACCAATAACTGTAATAAAAATGAGCGACATTCACATACGTCACATAAAATCATATCTAGAAAAAACATTTTCAAGTCTTATTGACTTATCAGATATCAAAAATAAAAAAGAGCCGGAATTAAAATCTTTTTTCCTTACCAGGAGCTTAGCTGCATTTCCTTTGACAGTATTTGCAAATATCTCTTCTGAGGAAGCAGCAAAAGCAGTGGTAGATGGTGGACAAGATAATGGAATAGATGCTGTTTATTTTGACAAAAAAGAGAAGATACTGTACGCGATCCAATCCAAATGGAAATCTAACAGTAAGGGAACGCCAAAAAGAGGTGATATTCAGAAATTCATTAAAGGCTTCAACGATTTAGTCAATGCAAGATATGAAAGATTTAATCATAAATTTAACAATAAAATGAATGAAATTGATGCTGCAATAAATGATGCAAGCACTAAACTAGAACTTATTTTAATTTATTCTAGTCGAGATACTCTAGCTGTCGAGATACTCTAGCTGATGATATTCAAAGAGATATTGACGATCTATTAGCAGAAATGAACGATCCAATAGATGTTTTGAGTTTAAGGATTTTAAGACAATCGGAAATATATAGCATTATTTCTCAAGGGCTACAAGGTAAACCAATAACCTTAGATATTCTATTATATGATTGGGGACAAACGCGAGAACCATATAGCTCATATTATGGTCAAGTTTCTGCAAAAGATGTTGCAAGTTGGTGGAATTCAAATTATTCCAACTTGTTTATGCCAAACATAAGACTATTTCTCGGAAATACTGATGTCAATGAAGGAATAGTTGAAACATTAAAGAATGAACCAGAGAAATTTTGGTATTATAATAATGGAATAACGGCTTTATGCTCTAAAATAGTCAAAAAACCTATAGGAGGAAGTGGCAGAGATACAGGTATTTTTGAGTGTCAAGATATTAAAGTTGTTAATGGTGCTCAAACTGTCGGCTCTATAGCTCGAGCTTATCAAAAGTATCCAGATTTGGTTGAAAAAGCTAAAGTTCACATACGTTTTATTTCGCTAGAAGATTGTCCTGAAGGTTTTTCTACAGAAGTTACTAGATATAATAATACTCAAAATCGCATAGATCGTAGAGAATTTGTTGCTCTCGATCCAGAACAAGAAAGAATTAGAAATGAGCTTCAGCTAGAAGAAATAAACTATATATACAAATCAGGAGAATCTATTGCTAACGAAGGTGACAGCTTTGATTTGGTTGAAGCTACTATAGCAAGAGCTTGCAGGCAAGATGATTTTGCATTTTCAATCCGTGTCAAAGATAAAATTGGCTCATTATGGGATGATATAGAAAAATATCCCTATAAAGCTCTTTTTAATACATCAATAACGGGACCATCAATATGGAGATTAGTCGAAATATTGAGAATAGTTGAAGGAGAACTGTTGCTAGAACGAAAAAATAGAGTCGGTAGAGAACGCCTATTTGCTGTTCACGCCAACCGATTGATTCTACATCTTGTGTATAAGTCTTTACCTCAAGATTTTTTTGATATCTCTCGGAAGCTCACAAAGAAACAAAGTTCTGACATACAAAATAAATCATTGAACATATTGCACTTTATCACAAACGAGGCAAACACTTTATATCCGAACTCTTATCCTGCAAACATTTTTAGAAACGCAGGTAAGTGTAGAGAAATTATTCAAAAGCTTGACTGACTAGATGTAGAGATTCAGGAATCAAAGAAGGAGGTTCAGGCAAATACCTCTATGTTGCCATCAAGTCCTGTAAAAAAAATCATCACTGAACGTCCTTGCAACCCACATTCCGCCCTTTGAAGTGTCACACTCAGGTATTAATACTGAAACCCTTGCCTATCAAGTATTTCAACTTTTGGAATTCACATAAACTATATCATCAAGATTATCAAGTAATTGCAGTTATTGATAATCTTGTGAAAGAAAAAGCCTGCGATCCTTATGGCTTTGTCATCAATATCCGATGTGCCAGTTGGAAGTGCGAAATGTGGGTTGCAAACAAAAAGTTTGGACAACAGTAAAAAAATTAGCCGTTTGCCGAAAACCTAATGCTGGATTTATTGGTGCCGAACGTGTTCGTAAAGCCCCACATATTGCTCGCCAGGGTGATTCCAAGAATAATCGCACTCCATCCCCTGCTTGACGAGTTGGCGGAACTCTTCCGGGTGGTTGTGCCACAAGCCGATCGCGCGATTCATCGCCGACTCCAGCGCATTACTATCTGTTTGATAGAAAACGTAGCCGTTGCGTTCCTCCGGCGGATGGTTTTGGTCGTAGTCCCGATCGAACACCGTATTCACTAAACCCCCCACGCCGCGCACGATGGGAACCGTCCCGTACCGCAAGCCAATCACTTGTGTGAGGCCGCAGGGTTCGTAATTGCTGGGAACGACGATTAAATCTGCGGCTGCATAGATCAGGTGAGCGAGTTCCTCATTAAAACCGAGTTCCAAATGGCAGTCGGGATTGTTGTTGAGATGCTGTTTCTCGTGCCAGAACCAGGAGTTAATCCCCGGTTCGGTTGCCGACCCCAGGAGAACAAACTGAGAATTATTGCTGAGAGCATAGTAGATGGCGTGGTGGACGAGATGAACGCCTTTCTGGTCATCTAAGCGTCCGATGAAGGCAATGAGGGGTTTGTCAACATCCTGCAACAGCAAGTGTTCTCGCAGGGCCTTTTTGTTGAGTGCTTTGCCGGCGAGATCGTCTTTGGTGTAGTGGTGGGGGATATAGCGATCGCTCTCTGGGTTCCAAGTTTCGTAGTCAATGCCGTTGAGAATGCCGCCAAACTTGTGGTTGTGAATTTCTAAGGTGTGGCCCAAGCCGTAACCGACATTTTCGTAACGGGCTTCCCAGGCGTGGTGAGGCGATACGGTGTTCACAGAGTTGGAGTAGACAATGCCGCCTTTCATGAAGTTCAACGCAAAGGGGTTAAAGTTGTCGCGCAGGCGATCGTAGCTGAAGTAGTGAGATTCGTTATTCAAACCTGTTGCCCACAGCACATCGGCCCCGGCAATGCCTTGGTGTTTGAAGTTGTGAATGGTATAGCAGACCCGCTGGTTCCCCATCCCGTGATACTTGTACATCTCGAAGAGCATGACGGGGACTAAACCGGTTTGCCAGTCGTGACAGTGGATGATGTCGGGACGTTTGTTACTAACGAGTAAAAATTCCAAGGCGGCTTTGCTGAAGAAGGCGAAGCGCATGTGGTCGTCTAGACCGCCGTAGTAGTGGCCTCGGTTGAAAAAGTTGTCGCCGGAGTGGGGTTGAATGAAGAAGCACAACCGTCCGTGGACTCGACCGCAAAAAACGGAGCAGTGAACGGTACCGCCATTCCAGGGAACGGAAAGGTCGCGGTAGGCATCGTGGAGTCCCCAAATATGGTCGTATCTCATGCAGTCGTACATGGGGAGAATGAGTTCGACGCAATGGCCGCGAATTTCTAACTCCCGGCTGAGTCCGTACACGACATCGCCTAAACCTCCGGCTTTGATGACGGGGGCGCACTCAGAGGCAATTTGTACGATATACATTCTTACTCCTAGCTTTATAAAACTTCATCTTTTTATACTTTATTTAAAATAGACGGTTGATTCGCTAGGAGCAAGTCGAATGGCACAATTTTTTTGCCGAGTCGGGGCGCGATCGCCTCGTTTCAGTGACCAGTCATCAGTCATCAATTGGGGAATTGGGGAGGTGGGGGACAAGGAGGACAAGGAAATTTGGGGAGTTTGGGAGACTTTTCATTGAGCATTGAACATTGAGCATTAAACTTGTCCCTGAACTCTGAATTCTGAACTCTGAATTCTGAACTCTATTCCGCCGGAGAAGGGGCTAAGGGATCGTCCAAAATCGGAGGGGTTTCGGGAAGCCTGGGTTCGAGTCGTTGCTTCCAGACTTCGATTTGCGATCGCGCGGCTTGATAGGCCGAAGTTCCAGGGGGAATTTTCCGAGCAATGGCGATCGCTTCGTTTAAATTGACACTGGCTCGCTCCCTTGCCTGGTTTAACAGGCGCTGACTCCAGTTTTCGATGGCCTGAGTACTTTGCCCGTAAGCGCTGCTCGATTGAGGAACTTGTTGGGCCTTGCGAATTGCCGAAGCGAGCGCATCGGGCGTACCCGAATTGGCGATTTCAACCGCTTGTTGAAGGTCGGCTTGACCCTGAATTTCGCCGCGCCAGCGACGAATCTCCCCTTGCGCTTCATCGTAAAGGGATCGTCCGGAGCGAATCTGGCTGGCAACTTCGATGGCTTCGCTGAGATTCCCCGCATTGGCAAAGTCTCGCGCGCGGTCGAGGTAGGGTTGGTCTTCATTGCGCTCTAGAGTACTTTGCCACTGTCGAGATTTGCGCTGCGCCTCTCGATACAGAGCGCGTTCGGAGGAAATCGTACTCACCTCCTCAACTGCACGCTCCAACCCATCTCCCCCCGACCGAGCATACTCATCGGCGCGATCGAGAATGGGTTGGTCTTCCGAGCGTTGAATCTGGCGAGTCCACTGCCGAATTTTGGCCTGAGCTTCGCGGTAGCGGGGGTTGGAGCGGGGGATGAGTTGGGCTTGGGCGATCGCGGCATCGAGATAGTTGAGCCCGCCCGATCGGGCCAACTCCTCAGCCTGAGCGAGATTATTCACATCTTGAATTTCCAACTGCCAGCGGCCAATCAACCGCTGTGCTTTCTCGTAGAGTTCTCGACCGGGAGGAACAATCTGAGCCTCTTGAATTGCCTCCTCTAGCGCCGAAACCGTCCCAATTTCGGCCTTCGATCCCGCAACAGCGAGATCGTTCAAATCCTTCATTTGCTGCTGTAAATCCAGACCGGCAGGGAGGCGGTTGGCAATTTCCATCACGGTTGACCAACTCCCTTGCTCTAACTTCCGCATCGCCAGTTTGACCAGTTTTTCCCCCGCATCAGAGATGAGTTTTTGAGCTTCGCGGTAAGCAGAACTTTGAGGTTCAATTTGCTCGGCCAGTTCAATCGCTTGCAGCAAGTTATCCGCGCTACCGCGTTTGAGAGCGGCATAGGCTTTGTCCAACTTGCGACTTTCCTCTTGGGCCAGTTCGATGCGCTGATACAGCTTTTTGTACTGAGTGGCAGACCAATACTTATTTTTCACGCCCACTAGCTTTGCCGCTGCGCGAAACGCTTGGGGCCATTTGGAGTTTGCGAGCAATTTTTCGACTTCTGCAGCGATTGTTTCTCCCTGCTTCCAAATCGACTGCCACCGAGCAATGCGTTCGTCAATTGATTTACCGGCACTCGCATGAGCGGAAATTTCGCGAGCAACGGCGATCGCCTCTTCCAATTCGCCGGCATGGAACTTTTCTTCAGCGAGATCCAAAATATCCACAGACCACAGCTCGATATTACGGTTAATCTCTTCGCGCATGGGGTGGTCGGGAGGGAGCGCATCCACGAGCGCGATCGCTTCGAGCAATCCTTCTATCGTTTGTTTTTCTGCTGCCAGTTGAGCGCAGTAAAGACGCATAGATGCCGAGGCCATCGGCAGGTACAACTTCGGACAGCTTGGCAGAGCCGGCAGTTTAAATAAAGCAGTGGTGGCAAAAAAACCAGCCGTTCCAGCAATAAGAACGACGAGGGTTCCCCAAAGCTGCCACTTCGCCAGCCACAGCAGATTGCGGCGCGGGGGGGAGACATCCGGCTCCGCTGGCTGCAAAGGGTCTTGAGGGCCGTCAGTTTCCTCCAACGGGGAAATTTTGCCCTCCGGACGAGCGAGGGAAGTTGGAGCCGACTCCAAGGTGGCCTGCGGTTTCCCCTCTTCTCCGCGCGCTTCGCGAGGTTGCTGCGTTGCCCCAGCACTCGGAAAAAGGTTTGATCTGTCCCAATTTGTCATCTCACTCTCACCGTATTGTTGTCCTCGATCGCTGCCCCTGTCGTTGCTCTTCCGCCATTTTTTCAAAAGGGCTACTCTGTCGAGCGATGTCGGTTCAAAGAACTGAACCGCGCTGCCAGCATTTTGACAGATGTCTTCTACAAGTTATAACAAACCGCGATGGCTACACTGACCTGATGGCAAGCACGTTTTGGCTGCTGTACGCCTTCAGAATAAGCAGAATGTGCCTTATCTTATCACCGAATAAACGAATGGAACGGGAACTCCGCACAGCAGCGCCAACTACAGCCAGAAGAAGAGAACGCGCTACAATGACCGATCAGTCGTTTTTCTAGGGATTAACTCAATGGGTCGTGCCAATAAAGTTGTACTTGCCTATTCTGGAGGGGTAGACACCTCCGTCTGCATTCCCTACCTTAAGGAAGAGTGGGGCGTTCGAGAAGTGATTACTCTGGCTGCTGATTTAGGGCAAGGGGACGAACTCGGGCCAATTCAAGAAAAAGCTCTCAAGTCTGGAGCAGCGGTTTCGCTGGTGGAGGACGGAACGGCTAGCTTTGTTACTAATTACGCCTTTCCGGCGATTAAAGCTAACACGCTCTACGAAAATCGCTACCCCCTCTCCACTGCTTTAGCGCGTCCCCTCATTGCCAAAATGTTGGTGGAGGCGGCGGCCAAACATGGGGCCGACGCGGTTGCCCATGGTTGTACGGGGAAAGGTAACGATCAAGTTCGGTTTGATGTGGCGATTATGGCTCTCAACCCAGACTTGAAAGTCCTCGCTCCCGCTAGGGAGTGGGGAATGAGTCGGGAGGAAACAATCGCTTATGGAGAGCGATTTGGCATTCCCTCTCCCGTGAAAAAATCCTCTCCCTATAGTATCGATCGCAATTTACTCGGTCGCAGCATCGAGGCCGGCCCCCTCGAAGATCCGATGGTGGAACCGCCAGAAGAGGTGTTCGCGATGACTCGCGCGATCGCCGACGCACCTGACGAGCCAGAATACGTCGAAATTGGCTTTGAGCAAGGCATTCCCACCTCAGTCAATGGAAGCACTTTGGACCCAGTGGCCCTGATTTCGCATCTCAATGACATTGTTGGCAAGCACGGGGTGGGACGCATTGACATGATTGAAAATCGTGTCGTCGGCATTAAATCGCGAGAAATTTACGAAACTCCCGCCTTACTGGTCTTAATTCAAGCACACCGCGATCTAGAGAGCCTCACCCTCACTGCCGATGTGACTCAGTACAAGTGCGGTATCGAACAGACTTACAGCCAGCTTATTTATCAAGGGTTGTGGTACTCTCCCCTTAAGGAAGCACTCGATGCTTTCATTGACAAAACACAGGAACGGGTGACGGGGACAGTGCGGATTAAGCTGTCGAAAGGGTCGGCGAGGGTTGTCGGACGGCGATCGCCGAACACAATGTATGCTCCCGACCTCGCGACCTACGGTGCTGATGACAAATTCGATCACAAGGCAGCAGAAGGATTTATCTATATTTGGGGAATGCCCACTCGCGTTTGGTCTGAGAAAACCAGATAGGGCGATCGCTCAACAATCAACGGCTTGAAAAATGCTGTCTGGATTGGATGGAACGGGCAGTCTTTACGATTGCAGGAGGCGAGCGCTCGCCTCCTCAATCTGTCACAATCCTCTATCAATCGGGAATGGGAAGAATGCTGGCGCGAGTTCGACTCTGCCGCTACTCAATTTCAATGGATTGTGGCTTGTTCTTGCCGCCATTGCGCTCGCTCGATGCATTGGGATCGATGCGAGCGCCTTGCTTTTCGAGCCAACTTTTGAGCGGATCTTCCGCCAAGTCCAGGCGAAGTCCTCCAGAAAAAACACCTCCGAGAAAAGCAACGGGATGTTGAGCTAACTCTTGCAAGAGAGGGGTAAGTTCGTCTAAAAACATGGGCAGTTTCCTCGGTCGTCACAACTTATAGAATGCAAATTCTCTTGGGATTCTAGCGCGTTTGCCCGCCCTCAAGCGCTCTAGAATCTCAGCAAACTCAATCGTTGGCTTGAGGATAGAATTCTACCTCCAGATAGAGTGTCAGTCTGGCCGCGCAGCATTCCACACCCAGAATTCAGACTCCAAAATCCTCAGAAGATTGAAATCTTACCAATTTTGAAGGTTGCTCAAATCCCCTCGCGCTTGCTCGACGAGCTCGAACGCTTTAACCGTATCAATCTTGCCAGAACGGAGAGAGTGAGATCGGGTAGGCTAGTACCGGCGGAATTCAGAATTCAGAATTTCAGAGTTCAGAATTCTTGGATTGTCAGTCTTTCATCGATTTTGAATGGTCGCTCAATTTCCATCTCGGCCTACTAGGGCGTGTCATCAGTTAGAAAGAAGGGAGTCTAGAACAAGCCCATTATAAGGAGAAGGAAAATGCGTAGATACGGATTGCGAGATGACCAGTGGGAGAGAATCAAAGACATCTTACCGGGTCGAGAAGGACACGTCGGAGGAACGGCGAAAAACAATCGTCTGTTTGTGGAAGCTGTCTTGTACCGCTATCGAGCGGGAA